>Ga0194055_10000396_pt1 | contig 34656 bp, 44 predicted proteins | sample SepL449m_MetaG_FD_155482 | JGI IMG/M metagenome (GOLD analysis project Ga0194055, IMG submission 155482) | Anoxic zone freshwater microbial communities from boreal shield lake in IISD Experimental Lakes Area, Ontario, Canada - Sep2016-L442-9m | ecosystem: Environmental > Aquatic > Freshwater >... | reverse complement strand
GCTTTTTTGAGAGTGCTGCGAAGGTCTTCATTCATTACAGATAGAGCTTTGGCTGTTCCGAGGACGATAGCATCAACTTGGCCAGCGTGACCGCCACCTTTAACTAAGACGCTTAGGTCATACTTGCCGGTAAGATCTAGGGCTGTAAATGGTTTTTGGAGTTCTGCGAGTAGGTTTTTGCTGTTTTCAAAATAGTCAGCAGCAGATTTGCCATTGATAACAATGTTACCTTTGCCTGGGATTAAACGGACACTAGCGGTGGCACTTTTGCGCCGACCAAGACCGTAGTTATATCGAACTGCCATTATTTGGCTCCTTTAACGCTAAATGCCTTAGGCTTTTGAGCTTCATGCTTGTGTTGATCATCTTTGTAAACCTTAAGACGCATTAGTCGCTCGTCACGCAGCTTGTTAACTGGCAACATACCGCGAACGGCTTTAATGATTACTTCGGTAGAATCTTTGTCCATCTTCTCTTGTAGAGTAGCTTCTTTGAGACCGCCTGGGAAGTGACTGTGGTGGTAGTACATCTTTTTATTGAGCTTGTCACCGGTAACAACTAGTTTATCGGCGTTGATAACGACAACAAAGTCGCCACAATCGATATGCTTTGTAAACATTGGCTTGCGTTTACCAGTTAGGAGTTCAGCGACAACTGTAGAAACACGTCCTAGAGTCGCTTCAGAAGCATCAATTACATACCACTCGCGGACAACATCGGTTGGTTTTGCGCTATAAGTTTTCATTATTTAACTCCTGCCTTGGCTTTAGCTGCCGGTTTCTTTGCAGGCGCTTTTACGGCTGGTTTAGTTTTAGCAGGTTCTGCTTTAGTGGTTACGGCAGCCTTAGCGACTGCAGCTGCTGATAAATCATCTACAAAGCTAACACGAGCCATTTGAGCGTTGTCACCACGGCGCATGACAGTTCGTTCGATACGGAAATACCCGCTGTTGCGAGAACTTAATTTAGGGGTGATATCGTCAAAAAGTTTGTGGGCAGTTTCGATAGTTTGTAAGGATTGGATAATTTGACGACGGTTGTGAAGGTCACCTTTTTTAGCTTTGGTGATAAGTTTTTCAACATATGGCACCACGGTTTTTGCCTTAGGTAGAGTAGTCTCGATAGCTTCATACTTAATCAAAGCTTCAGCTAGGCTTTCAATCAGCGCTTCGCGCTGGTCGCGTTCTCTGTGGAATTTTGTTCCCTTATATCCGTGTCGATGCATTATTAAAGTTCCATCTCCGCCATCTTTTCTTTGACTTCGTCAAGAGCTTTGCTACCAAAACCCTTCAAATCACGTAGTTCGGCTTCACTTAATGAAAACAGGTCTTTTAATGTGTTAATATCATTATTGATCAGGGCGTTAGTTGTACGAGCGGACAGGTTAAGGTCTTCGATGGGGGTCATTAGCTCGGCAGTGTCATCACCATCGCTAGCTATAGCTTCTTCTTCACCAAATCCAACGCTAGTAACTTGGGCTGTTTCTACGCGGGTTTGGCCAGCGAGAGCAGTATATTGGTTAACTAAGATGGCTGCAGCTTCTTCGAAGGCACCACTTGGACTGATTGAACCGTCGGTATCGACAGTCAGAATCAGTTTATCTAGGTCTGTCATCTGACCAACACGAGTGTTTTCAACTCGATAACGAACGCGTAGGACTGGAGTAAAAATAGCGTCAACAGCGATCATATCACTAACTTTACGTGCAGCACTTTCGTCGATTGTTCTATAACCACGCCCACCTTCGACAGTAATATCCATAACCAATTGGGCTTTGGCATTGTCGAGAGTAGCAATAACATGGTCAATGTTAACAATTTCGATGTCGGCGGTAGTAACAATATCCTTGGCAGTGACTTTGCCAACGCCTTTCTTACTAATACGCAAAGTTTGTGGTTCGTCGGTGAACATTTTGAAACGAACACCCTTTAGGTTTAGCATGATCTCAACGACATCTTCTTTAACGCCTGTGACGGTAGTAAATTCGTGGCTGGCACCTTCAACTCGGAAAGCGGTGATGGCGACACCAGCGATGCTAGAGAGCAGAACTCGACGCAAACTGTTACCTAAGGTCATACCGTAGCCAGTATGAAGTGGCTCGATAGTGAAGGTAGCACTGGTCTTGCTGTGCTCGTCGACGTTTACAACGCCTGGGGTATGAATCATTTTTGACATAATTTTCTTGTTACGCTCCCTTATTTAACGTGAGTAATACTCAACAATTAGTTGCTCATTGATATCTGGTTCGCATTCTTTGCGAACTGGTAAACTGGTCATGGTGATTTCAAACTTCTTACGATTAACTTTTAGCCAACTAATACCGTTTTCTTCTCCGGCAGGACTAATTTCATCAATCTTTTTGAAATACTCGTTCTGCTTGCTGCGGTCACGCAGTGTAATCACGTCACCAACCTTGATTCGCATTGAGGGGATATCGACACGTCGTCCGTTCAACATAAAGTGACCATGAGTAGTTAGCTGACGTGAAGCACGGCGACTAGGAGCCAAGCCGCTACGGAATACGATGTTATCAAGCCGCTGTTCTAGTAAACGGAGTAGCATTTCGCCAGATTGTCCTTCCTTGCGGTCGGCTTCTTTCATCAAGTTGCTAAATTGTCGTTCTAGGAGTCCGTATAATCGTTTTACTTTCTGTTTTTCGCGTAGCTGTAGCGAATACTGACTAGCTTTGTTGCGCATGCCACGTCCGCCGTTAGCATTAGCGCCTGGCATTGTGCCACCGCGCTTAGCGAGGGCTTTGTGAGCTTTAGGGTGAAGAGCGAAGCCTTCGCGGCGGCTCATCTTAACAATAGATTGGGTATCTCGTGCCATGATTAGATCCTTCGTGCCTTTCGTGGTCGTACGCCACCGTGAGGCATGCCAGTTACGTCTTTGATGCTTTCAACCTGAATGTCGGCACCAGCTAGGGCGCGAACAGCGGCATCTCGACCTAAACCAATCCCTTTAATGAAAACTTCTGCACGACTGAAGCCGTGAAATTGTTTTGCGGAGCTAATGGCTCGCTCTGCCGCTACTTGAGCAGCATAGGCGGTACCTTTTTTAGATCCACGGAAACCACAGGCTCCAGCGCTAGAAAAGGTTAAAACTCCGCCATTTGGATCGGTAATAGTAATAATCGTGTTATTGAAAGTGGCTTGAACATGTACCTGGCCGGCTGGAACTGTGCGCTTATTTTTCTTCTTCTTACTTACAGGCGCTTTAACAGCTGGAACAGTAGTTGTAACTGCAGGTTTTTCTTCTGATGTATGTGGTGTAGATGGAGTTTTATCGTCAGTCATATTCTTAAGTTTTTGATGCTACCTTCTTAGCAGTTCCACCAACTGTCAACTTGCGACCACGGCGGGTGCGAGCATTAGTCTTGGTGCGTTGACCACGAGATGGCAAGCTTGCCTTATGTCGTAGGCCACGGTAGGCGTTAATGTCTTTAAGTCGCTTAATGTTGCCAGATACAATTCGCTGCAGTTCACCCTCTACTGTCAGGTCTTTATTTATAATTTCTTGGATGCGGCCAATCTCAGAATCAGTCAGGTCTTTAACGCGGACAGTCAGGTCAACCTTGGCTTCTTTTAAAATCTTAACGCTAGTTGTAGGTCCAATGCCATAAACATAGGTTAATGCAATCTGAACTTGCTTTTCAGAAGGAATAGTAACACCAGAAATACGAGCCATGTTAACCTTGCCTCTGTTTATGCTTAGGTTTAAGCTTGTTTATTACATACAAACGCCCCTTACGACGGACAATAATGTCGTCGGGAGTGATTTTTTTTACGCTAGCACGCACTTTCATGCGGATCATCCTTTCTGGGGAGTATGACTCACTGCTTAGTTTATTGAATACTACGATTTGCGATAGGTGATTCTGCCCTTAGTAAGATCATAAGGTGTCAACTCGACCGTAACGCTGTCTCCTGGCACGATGCGGATGTAATGTTTCCTCATCTTACCGGCGACGTGAGCTATAATTTTATGGCCGTTCTCAAGTTCAACTCGGAACTGGGTCCCGGGTAGGGTCTCGGTAATAGTCCCTGTGAGTTCGATCACTTCCTTGTTGCTTGCCATAAATATAACTAAGGCTTCAGTATACCCTATTCTACAACGTTTTGTAAAGAGTTATTTATTCTCTCTTTGCTTTTTTACTTCTTTGGCGTCCATACGGTAATCCAAACTTAAGTTTTCGGGCGCCAGTTGCGGCAATAACAGGGTTATCATTTACGTCGTAAAAGAAGTCGGGCTGCTCATACTGGTCGTAGGTAACCATTAATGCCCGTGACTCAATTTGCCTGAGAGTCTCTAGGGCGACAGCTACCAAGATCAAAATACTTGTTCCGCTCAATGCCACGTTAGTGCTCAGGAAGGCCTGAGCGAATATTGGCAGCAAAGCCAGTAAACCTAGCGACAACGCTCCAAAAAAAGTTAAACGGTTGACGATTTTTCCAAGATATTTCTCAGTTTGAGCGCCAGAACGAATACCTTCGATAAAGCCACCTTGTTTTTGTAGGTTTTCTGCAATTTCTTTGGTGTTAAAGGTAATGCTGGTATAAAAGAAAGTGAAGACAAAAACCAATAAGAAGTATACTCCTGGGTAAATGTAGGGTGTCCAGCCGGGTGCAGCGAAGGTTGTAGAGGAAGGATTTTGAAACCATTGAATAAGGTTTCCACCCCAGTGTTGCAAGCTAGCACTATGCTGACCTTTTAATATCTGTCCGGCGAAACTAGGTACACTCAAGAAAGCAACGGCAAAGATAATGGGCACCACACCGGCGGTAATTAATTTTACTGGTAACGTTGTGGTCACACCGCCATAAGTACGATTACCCTGGATACGCTTAGCATAATGGACGGTTATATTGCGAGCAGCTTCGTTAAGTTTAACCACAGCCACAGTAATCGCAGAAATAGCCACAAGTGCTCCTGCAATATATATTAGTTGCTTTGAATAAATTACTAAATGACCTCCGAACAAAACGTACTTGTGGCCGGCTGAACTAGCGCTAGCTATTAACTGAGTAATCGCAGCCGGTAAACGACTAACTATACCAACGGTGATGATCAACGAAATACCATTACCAATTCCCTCTTCAGTTATCAACTCGCCCAACCACATGAGTAACATAGAAGCACCTGTGAGTGAAGCTACCATCACTACCCAGTGAATTGGTGAAGTATTAGCAGTAATATCGATACCACCCAAGCTGGAAGCTGATTGGCGGACAAGATAAATGGCCCCAATCGACTGAACTATGGCTAACGGTAGTGCTAAAATACGGGTGTATTGGTTAATCTTTTTACGACCGTATTCGCCTTCGTTATTTAATGTTTCTAATTGTGGTATCGCCTTCGTTAACAGCTGCATGATAATTGAAGCATTAATGTATGGACCTAAACCGATTAACATGATCGAGAAGTTAGCTAAAGCACCACCAGATAGTACATCGATGAAACTGAGTAGCGATGAACTTTTACTTGAAGTATATATAGACTCTAAAACTTGCTTGAGGGTTTCCGGACTACCTATCGGTATTGGAATATGAGCTAAAATACGGAAAACCAATAGCATGCCAAGTACGGCTAAAATGCGGTTGCGCATATCGCGATCGCCTAGCGATTTCCAAATAACTCTCCAATTCATTGAATATTATTATACAAGAAAGGCTGACCGTAGACCAACGCTTTCATGTCCCCTCTTAAGTTTTAAAATTTATAATTTAGTTTTTGCAGTTTTTGTTCGTCCAACTTGCGGAACGGCTGTATAAATGCCCCCAGCTTTAACAATAGCTGCTGCGGCCGAAACGCTAGCAATCTGCAACTTAACTGTAACTTTTTTAGTAACTTCGCCCTGCGTGATAACTTTAACGAGGCTGTACGGGCTACTAACTAGACCAGCAGCAGCTAAGCTAGCATTATCAACTGTTTTACCAGCAAACTGATCTAACTGACCAGTGTAGACAGTTTCAATTTTTGGTCGATGAGATGTAAAACCACGTAGCTTAGGGATTCTCTGGGTTAAAGGAGTTTGTCCGCCTTCAAAACCGGGTCGAACACCACCACCTGTACGAGAATTTTGACCTTTAGTACCACGACCAGCAGTTTTGCCACTACCAGCAGAGATACCACGACCAACACGTTTGGCAGATTTGTGCTTAGTTATTTGAAGTTCATTGTATTTCATTACTTAGCAACCTTATCGATTTTGGCCTTCTCTGATTTGTCTTTTGGAATATCTACAGTCTTTAGTGTATCTGTTTTTGAAGTCCTATGTTTTTTAGTAACCCAATTATCAGCTGGTTCAATACTTTGCAGTGCAGCCAGTGTAGCGTAGGCAGTGTTAATCTTATTAGTGGAACCAAGTGATTTAGATAATGCGTTGCGAATACCGGCAACTTCTAGAACAACCCGTACGACACCACCGGCGATCAAACCGGTACCGGGACTGGCTGGCATGACTAGGATGCGAGCACCAGAGACCTTAGCTTCGGCTTCGTGAGGTATGGTTTCTTTGTAAAGTGGAATAGTTACTAGGTTCTTTTTAGCAACATCAACGGCCTTCTGAACGGCAGCGGTAACATCTGCTCCTTTAGCGGTACCAATTCCAACCCGACTTTTGTGGTCACCGATAACAACTAAAGCTCGGAAACGGAAACGACGGCCACCTTTAACAACTCGCGCAACGCGGTCGATATGGACTACTCTTTCGTCGAACTCTTTTTCTTCCTTAGGCAGGTCATTGCGGGGACGACGATTATTCTGATTATTTTGTGGGGGCATATTAGAACTCCAATCCATTCTGACGGGCAGCGTCGGCTAGTGCCTTGACTCGACCGTGATACTTACGGCCACTCCGGTCAAAGGCAACTTTGGTAATCTTCTTAGCGACGGCTTTTTTAGCAATTTCGACACCAACGGCAGTAGCTTTTTCGGTCATTGTGCCGGTTGCCTTCTTGTTACCAACAGTACTAACAGCAACCAATGTAGCGTGTGTAGTGTCATCGATAATCTGAGCGGATACATGAGTATTGCTAATAAACACGCTCAAACGAGGTCTCTCTGAGCTACCGCTGACAACCGAGCGAATTCGGTTTTTACGGAGCTGACGGTTTTTTAACTTATTCTTTAAACGTTCCATATTAGTACCTATTTTTCCTTACCAGATTTACCGCTTTTGCGAATAATTCGTTCACCAACATACTTAATGCCCTTACCCTTGTAGGGTTCTGGCTTCTTAAGCGCGCGGATTTCGGCAGCCACTTGACCTACCTGCTGTTTGCTAATACCAGAAATAGTGATGATGTTACCATCTACCTTGGCGTTAACGCCGGCAGGCAGATGATAAACTACTTCGTGAGAGAAACCGAGACTCATTTTGATATCAGAACCTGCAATTGCAGCCCGATAACCAACACCGTTAATCTCTAATTTCTTCTCAAAACCTTCCGTGACACCAACCACCATATTACTAACCAGTGTTCTCATTAAACCATGCTTAGCTCTGTGCTCTTGTTCATCGGTAGCGCGAGTTACAATCACCGAATCATTTTCCTGCTTAACAATGATTCCGGGCATTGTGAACTGCGATAATGTACCTTTCGAACCATTCACAGAGATTGCATCATTGTCGACAGTGATTGTCACGCCTGAGGGGACTGGAATGGGCTGTTTTCCTATACGACTCATGATTTACCTTTCTTAATAGACTTTACAGATTAATTCGCCGCCAATGTGCTGCTTGCGGGCTTGGTCGCCAGTCATCATACCTTTGCTGGTAGAGACGATAACCAATCCACGACCGCGCTTGACGACTGGGATAGTATCAGCATTCACGTAGTAACGACGGCCCGGCTTGCTCATGCGGGTAATTTCGGTAATGCGAGCATTAGTAGTTGGGCTATTGATAGTTAGAGTTAGTGATTTACCAATTGTCGCGTCTCCTACTTTAACATCATCTATAAAGCGGCTTTCTTTTAATAGACGAGCGACAGATTCTTTAACTTTAGAGTGAGGCATAACAACCTGGTTCTTACGAACATTAATGGCGTTACGGACACGAGTCAACATATCAGCGATTGGATCGGTTGAAGTCATACTCATAATACTTACCAGCTCGCTTTCGTTACACCAGGAATTTCGCCCTTAGAAGCATGTTCGCGGAAACTTAAACGGCTTAAGCCAAATTGGCGCATGTAGGCGCGAGGACGACCGGTTTCGATACAACGGTTCTTTAGGCGGGTTGGAGAACTATTACGAGGCAGCTTATGCAAACCTTCGTAGTCGCCCATCTTCTTTAGTTCAGCACGTTTGTCGGCATACTGAGCAATCATTTTTTGTCGCTTCAGGTCACGAGCAATATTGGATTTACGAGCCATTATTTGGCCTCCTTCTCAAATGGCATGCCAAACTTCTCTAACAAAGCTCGGCTGTGCGCAGCTTCCTGCGCGTTAATTACAAATACAACTTGAAGCCCGTGTGGGGTAGTAGTCTCTTCAAAACTTAATTCAGGAAAAACAGATTGTTCGGTGATACCTAGGCTGTAGTTACCCTGACCATCAAAGGCCTTGGCGCTAACGCCATGAAAGTCACGCAAACGAGGAAGAACAATGTTGATCAAACGATCAGTGAATTCGTACATACGGTCGTCACGCAGGGTAACCTTAAGGCCAACTTTGTTGCCTTCGCGCAGTTTAAAAGAAGCGATGGACATGCGGGCGACGGTTTCAACTGGCTGTTGACCAGTTATCTTCTTAACAGTGTTAGTAGCAATTTCTATTAGTTTTTTATCGTCTTTGGCGCGACCAAGGCCAACGTTAATGACAATTTTTTCTAGTTTTGGTACCTGGTGAGGGTTAGTAAGCTTCAGCTCGTTTTGCAACTCTTTAGCTAAGCTCTTGTTATACAGAGCTTTCAATCTTGCCCCCTTTAGGATTTCGGATTTCTTAGTTGGATTTTTCGTTGCAGTAGCCATTACTTGATCTCCTTGCCGCTGGTTTTAGCCACGCGGGTCTTTGTACCCTTAGCGTCAACTTTATAGCCGATGCGAGTTGCTTTCTTAGTAGAAGCATCATAATAACCGACTTTAGAAACATCAATTGGTCGAGTCAGCTCAACAATGTTGCCTTGAGGGTGTTCGCGGTTGGGTTTTACGTGCTTTTTAGCGATGTTAATGCCTTCGACAGTCACTTTGTTAAGGTTAGGATGAACGGCTGTAATTTTACCGGTTTTACCCTTGTACTTACCGGCGCGAACAATAATAACATCATCCTTTTTAAGTCGGATTTTAGTGACTGGCAGTTTAGAATATGTAGGTTTAGACATTATAGGACCTCCGGTGCAAGGCTAATGATCTTGGCGTAACCGAGATCGCGCAATTCGCGAGGAACGGGACCGAAGATACGAGTTGCTTTAGGTAGTTTATCGTCACCAATGATTACGCAAGCATTGTCATCGAAAGCGATAGTTGAACCGTCTTTGCGTTTAATTTGCTTCTTAGTACGTACAACCACGGCGCGAACAACACTTTTACGCTTTACGTTACCACTTGGGTTGGCTTCTTTAACAGTAACAACAATCGTATCACCAACGTGTGCGTAGCGACGGCGGGTACCACCAAGGACACGGATGCAAAGGACTTCCTTGGCACCGCTGTTGTCACAAACGGTTAAACGGGATTCTTGCTGAATCATACGACTGGCTCCTCTTCGCCCTTCTTTTGCACAATTGCCGGTCGAGAAATAACTTCTTTAAGAGTGAACCGCTTACGAGCGCTGATAGGACGGGTTTCTTCGATCGATACCTTGTCACCGACTAGGCATTCGTTCTTTTCATCATGCGCCATGAACTTAGTACTAATGCTATATTGTTTGCGATAGATTGGGTGAGTCTTACGAGTTACCACAGTCACGACGATTGTTTTGTCAGGCTTGTTCGATGAAACGGTGCCGATGAGTTGTTTAGCCATTATGCGGTCTCCTTTGTGAGCTGTTCGCTCAAGACAGTTAAAATGCGAGCGAGGTCTTTCCGCTTGTTGCGTAGGACTTTGGTGTTTTGAACTTCGCCCATATGCATGCGGCGGCGGAGTTCAACGATTTCGTCCCTAAGCTTAGTGCTTTCGGTAGTCAACTCAGTAGTGGAAAGTTTGCGGATTTCGACGACTTTCATAATTACGCCTCCTCCCGAGTCAAGAACTTAGTTCGAACCGGTAGTTTGTGTGCAGCAAGACGCATGGCCTCACGAGCTACTTCTACTGGAACGCCCTGCATTTCGAACATAATAGTGCCGGGTTTAACTTTAGCCACCCAAAATTCTGGGTTACCTTTACCGCTGCCCATTTTGACATCCTGAGGTTTGCGCGTAACTGGAGTATGAGGGAAAATGCGGATCCAAATTTTACCACCACGCTTAATGTATCGAGTCATAGCTTGACGGGATGCTTCGATTTGACGAGCAGTAATACGTTCGTGACCTTGAGCCTGCAAAGCGTATTCACCAAAGGCAATCTTATTGCCGACGGTGGCGACGCCACGGATCTTCCCTTTCCGCACCTTGCGGTGTGCTTGTCGTTTAGGCATTAACATGGTTTAAACCGTCTCTCCCTTATAAATCCAAACTTTGACACCGATAACACCGGCGGCAGTCTGAGCGCGAACACCAGCGTAGTCGATGTTAGCACGTAGAGTATGCAACGGAACACTGCCTTGAACTTCTTTCTCACGGCGAGACATTTCGGCACCGTTTAATCGGCCAGAAACTTCGACTCGAATACCCTTAGCACCGCTACGCATGGTAGCCGCAGCAGACTGTTTGATAGCGCGGCGGAATGAAATTCGGCGTTCCAACTGGTGAGCGATGTTCTCGGCAACTAGTTTAGCGTAAAGTTCAGGCTTTTTAACTTCTTCGATATTAACGCGTACAGGAGAAGCATAGATTTTTTCGGTAGCTTGCTTAATTTCTTGAGCGCCAGCACCACCCCGACCAATAACAACACCAGCTTTAGCTGTAGCAATTGTAATCGTAACTAGGTTTGGGGATCGTTCGATGTCTACCTTATTTATAGCACCACGAGATCCAACTTTGTCCTGGATAAACTTACGTGTCTTAAGATCCTGAGCTAGATAAGCGGCGTAGTCTTTTTTAGCAACAAACCACTTACTGCGCCAGTCTTTGTTGACCTGTAGTCTGAAACTAATTGGATTTACTTTTTGACCCATTAATTGGTCTCCTTCTTTGCGGCAGTCTTTTCGGCAACTGGCTTTTTAGGAACGCGTTTTTCGCCGTCAACAATAACAGTTATGTGGCTACTAGCGCGTTGGAAAGGCAGGGCTCGACCGTGAGCAGCAGGGCGGAAACGCTTTATACGAGCACCTGGTGTGACAGTTATAGTTACGATGCGGAGTGTGTCAGGCTTGTACTTGTGGTTATGGTCGGCATTAGCGCGGGCACTTTCAATAACTTTTATAACAGGCTTAGCAGAACGACGAGGCGTGTGTTCTAAAATGGTCAAAGCGTCAGCAACGGTGCGGCCACGAACCAAAGTGGCAACAACGCCTACTTTACGAGGGCTCATACGAACACCTTTAGCGACGGCTTGGACACTCATTTTAACGACCTCCCTTTGCTACTTTGCCACCGTGTGAACGGAACTTGCGAGTTGGCGAGAATTCACCGAGCTTATGACCAACCATGTTTTCGGTGATAAATACCGGAACGTGAACCTTACCGTTGTGCACAGCAATCGTCTTACCAACAAATTCAGGCGAAATAGTACAGGCGCGAGCCCATGTTTTAATAATGGTTCGGTCTTCGTTGCCTAAGGCGTTGATCTTTTTAGCTAGTTTAGGATCCACAAATGGACCTTTTTTAAGTGATCTAGACATCTTTCATTACCTTCGCTTCGCCTGATGACGAGATTTAAGAATCATATTGCTAGTGCTCTTGCGGCGACGGGTCTTGTAGCCGAGAGTCTTCTGACCCCAAGGCGTAGTAGGTGCGCGCGCCATACGGTGACGACCACCATCACCACCGCCGTGCGGGTGATCAACAGCGTTCATAACTACACCGCGGACGGTTGGGCGGATACCGCGGTTACGCATACGACCGGCTTTACCCCATTTGATATTTTGGTGTTGTTCGTTACCTACTGAGCCAAGGCTAGCGGTACATTCTAAGTGAACCAAACGGACTTCGCCGGATGGTAATTTGATCTGAGCGTACTCGCCTTCTTTAGCAGCAAGCTGAGCGCTAGCGCCGGCGGAACGAACCATCTGGGCGCCACGGCCAACTTTAAGTTCGATACCATGTATAACGCTACCGATTGGGATGTTCTTTAGTGGAAGTCGGTTGCCGGTTTCAATTGGAGCTTCTTCGTCGCTAATAATTGTCTGGCCGACTTTCATACCATTGGCAGCTAGAATGTAGTGATAGGTACCATTAGCTTCTTTAAGCCGAGCGATGCGAGCTGAACGGTTAGGATCGTATTCGATGTGCTCGATAATAGCAGTTGTACCGGTAGCTAGCTTGAAGTTAACAATTCGGTAGAATTTTTTGGCACCACCACCCTTATGACGGGTAGTAATTCGGCCTTGGTTATTCCTACCATTGCCACGACGCTTGATAGCGATCAGTGATTTAACAGGCTTACGAGTGGTGATTTCACTCATATCCTGAGTGGTCATGCCACGTTGGCCGGGGGTGTTGGGCTTTAATGCCTTAATAGCCATTACTTTGCATCCTTTTTGGCTTTTTTGTCGGCAGCTTTTTTGAGAGTTGCGGCAGTCTTTTCGGCTTTGGCTTCTTCCTCTTCAACAGCAGCAAATATAGGTATAACATCCCCAGGTTTTAGACGAACGTACGCTTTTTTTAGATCTCGGTTATGGCCCAAAATCGGACGTCCACCACGGCGGTAGCTACGCTTCTTCTTACCTTTTAGAATATTGATGTTAACGTCTTCGACAGTGACCTTGAACTGATCAGTTACAGCGGCAGCCACGGTAACCTTGTTAGAGTCACCAGGAACTACAAATACATAAGTGTTGCGGTCGGTACTGAGGCCATAAGCTTTTTCACTCATTCTAGGTTTTAAATACATAAAAGTAAGGCCAGCCATTATTTTGCCTCTCCAAGCCATTCATTAACAGCTATAAGTCCATCATTAGTAATAATGATGGAGTGAGCGTTCATTGCGTCATATACATTAATGTAACGGCTCTGAACAATCTTAACGTAGTCAAGGTTGCTGGTAGCACGGAGCATTTCTGGCGTTTGGTTATCAACTACAACAAGCACGCTACGGTTAGCCCCTAGCTTATCCAATAGCTTAATAGCATCGGCGGTTTTTCCTGACTTAACGTCGAAAGATTCAATTACGGAAACTTTATTTTCCTGAGAAGCCAGACTAAGGGCTTGACGAGTGGCCTGGCGCTTAGCCTTAGTGCTCAGAGCTTTAGTGTAGTTTTCGTGGCCAGTTGGACCAAAAACAACACCACCACCACGCCATATTGGGTTGCGAGTACTACCAAAACGAGCTCGTCCAGTCCCCTTCTGTTTCCATGGCTTCTTACCACCACCACGGACGAGTCCACGAGTTTTCACCTTAGCGCCAGCGGTACGACCATTAGACAGATAGGTTAGATAAGCTTGCTTAAGAAGTTCATGAGAAGTAACTTCAACGCCAAAAACTGCTTTATCGAGCTTAGCAGGGGTAGTAGCTTTAGTACCAGTTTTGGTGTAGGTTGCGGTTGCCATGACTATTTGCTTACCTTTGCAGCTCGTACTAAAACGATGCTCTTACGAGGGCCTGGGACGGCACCGACAACACCAATGATGTTTCGTTCGGTATCAACCAAAGCGATCTTAAGATTCTGGATCGTAACTTGTTCGTAACCCATCTGGCCGGCCATCTTTTTACCCTTAAAAATGTGTTGGGGATACATAGACCCTATAGAACCTGGTTTACGGGTGTTACCTTTGCCACCATGAGTTTTACGCTGGCGATGGAAGTTATGGCGTTTGATGGTACCAGCCCAACCTTTACCTTTGCTAGTTCCGGTAGCATCAACTACGTCGCCAACTGAAAAGACCTCTGGTGTAAGTTGGTTTCCTACCTGGAGGTCTTCTGTAATTTCATCGACACGAATCTCACGCACAATCTTTGGGGTCACAGATGATGGCTTAAAATGTCCGACTTGGGCTTTACCGATCTTCTTGTTTTCTTCGAAGCCGAGCTGAACAGCTGTATAGCCGTCAGTGTCCAAATTTTTAAGCTGGGTAATAGTACAAGGTGTTGCCGAAAGGATTGTAACAGCAGTTACAGTACCATCATCTGCGATAGTGCTGGTCATGCCGATTTTTCTGGTAATTAGTGCTTTCATTGCTTCCTTGTTTAACAGTGTCATTTGCATAAAAATGCTTGGTGGCCAGCGGTTTCTATCTGTTACGAGCTTAGACCTGCTGATTCACCAAGTTATTAGTTACGTTGTTTTACTAAAATAACTGTATTGAAAATTAAGATACCATAACAGATTAGCACGTAACGCCTACTCCTGTCAATATGTTGCAAAAACTACTTCAACCCGACCTGCATACCGATTCGGAGTTTTTTGCGCTATAGTAAAATTATGAAATTCATATCCCCGGAAGTGTGCCATGTAGGTACTGTGCCCGAAGAGTTATTTACAGAACTTTACCTACCACCACGAAAAGATGAATACGACCCTGGTTTTTATATTTATTCATTAATACCACTTGAAAACTCCGAACTTTTGTTAGCTGCCCAATCTTTACTTAAGCCGCTTCATCAAAAAATCTCCGAAACGTTAGGTGTATCTCAGTCAGGAATTTCTCTAGATTGCTTAGACATTGGCGTGTCAAATACAATGCCTGGGTATAAGTATTGTACTGGAGACGCACAGGATTGGCATCTGGATGGACTTGAAAGTAGGCAAGTTGATGTTCTTGTTGCTAACATAGAATCATCTGAGTTCCTGGTGGGAACATTTGATGAAGAATCACTCCCAGAAAGCGCAAGATCTATGTATCAGCGAAACGAGCTACTCAAAATTGATGATCAGACTATGGTAAATAAGTATGGGATGTCCATACAGCAATCAATGCCATACGAAGCAATGTTAATTCGCGAAACAACTTTCCACCGTGCGCCACTAAATAATATCAATAGCTTTGGATCACGTATAGTTATTGCTGCGACATTTTCTTACTAGAGAACGATCGTCAAACCGCTTGGAAGCCACATACTAACGAGCATCGCAATCAACAGCACGGCATATTCAATCTTACGATCTATCTTAAAGTGATCGTGGCTAGCGAAAACCATACCAATAATCAAACCAGCAGGCAATGGTATGACTTTCGAACCGGTGGCTATTCTTAACCATAGTGATCCAAGGAATAGATATAAGATTAGTTTTAAAAAATATGTACTATCTATTTGTTTAAAAGTTTTTTTGAATTTTTTGGTCATAAAAGAATTTAAGCATAATTAATACATTAGTCCAAACCGCTAAACCTTTACTTCTTAGAAAAATGTTGTAGAATAAAAAGGTGAAAATGGAACTGCCTATACCTCAATTCGGCCCACTCGTAGATCAAAACTTATTTGACTTATTATTGGACGATTGCAATAACGGAATTATCACTTTCCGAAATGCTAAAGCACATACTATTGTTACAGAACTAGTTGGTGAAAATACTCTTAAACTAAATGAAATTTATCAACCGGAAGAAGAATTAGTATTGGCGACCGCAACAGTTCAAACTACTCCAGCTCTGCCAGGTAAACCTTTCCTTCCCTATAGTACCTGGCACGCTGATGTTGGGAATCAATACCCTGAAATTCTGGTTGCCGACATTCAACCACCTGAAGTTCTTAGTGGTACCATAATGGCCAATCCATCGTTAAGCGAAGGGACCAAGCATCCTGATGATCCGGCAGTTTATCCGGATAATTTTATTCGCTGGGTAAACTTCTTGACTAAAGAAGAACTAGAAACAAAAGGTCTTTCGATATATCAAGGAAAATCTTTTCAACCTTTGATCCAAGATAAACATTTGATACACCGATCACCCAAAAACAAAGCTCCGGAACTGGTTTTCCGGAGCTTATTGACAGGTATCTTCCTACCTAAATCGTTATTTGAGCATTACTCTACATCTTGATTTCGGCATCGCAACCGGCAGGTAGAGATAGGTTCATTAGACTATCTATAGTTTTTGGAGTTGGTTCCAGAACATCAATAATGCGCTTATGAATCCGCATTTCGAATTGTTCACGACCCTTTTTAAAAACGTGAGGACTTTTAACCACTGTGTAGACCGTCTTCTTGGTTGGCAGTGGAATCGGTCCGGCAATAGTAGCACCGGTTCGCAAAGCGGTATCGACAATCTGCTTAGCGGACTGGTCAATAACTTTGTGGTCGTAGGCTTTTAAGCGAATACGAATCCGTTGTTTACCATTTCCTACTTCGGTTTTAGCCACAGTAACAACTGGCTTCTTTTCAGGTTTTGGCGTTTCTGCCATATTATTCTCCTTGTGATGTAACATCTTCGGTACGTTATAGAGAACGAAGCCAACGACTTTTAGTCATCACGATTAAATTACTAGCTAATTTTACAACAGTTCGGCTACTTAGGCAAATCAAGGCTGTTGGTTTTGGACAAACTAACTTGAGTTTATGAAACGTAGAAACATATACCGGTACTAACTTAACTCACAAATGCTGTGATTGAGCATTAAACTCGTGGGTAATTGGTATAAAAACGTTTACTCTTTTGAACTCAGTAGGAACTATAAGTTTGAATAATCTAATCCAATAATTATAAAAGAAAAGAGCCCCCGGTCGGAGGCTCCTTTGACCAACAAACTTATTTTATTTGCTGATCTTAGTTACAACACCTGCACCAACAGTTCGGCCACCTTCGCGTATAGCGAAGCGAAGCCCTTGTTCCATAGCGATTGGGGCGAGCAGTTTTACCTTGAAGGTAATTGTGTCACCTGGCATAACCATCTCTTTGTCAGCAGGAAGCTCAACTTCACCAGTTACGTCCGTTGTACGGAAGTAAAACTGCGGCTTGTAGCCTTTGAAAAATGGAGTGTGACGTCCACCTTCTTCTTTGGTGAGGATATAAACTTCAGCGTCAAATTCTGTGTGGGGATTAACTGTACCTGGCTTAGCCAAAACTTGACCGCGCTCAATGTCATCACGTTCAATACCGCGGAGTAGGATACCAACGTTATCGCCAGCCTGACCTTGGTCAAGATTTTTCTTGAACATTTCAACACCAGTAACAGTAGACTTCTTAGTGTCTCGGATACCGACGATTTCGATTTCTTCACCAACCTTAACGATGCCTTGCTCAATACGCCCTGTCGCAACAGTACCACGTCCCTTGATTGAGAAAACATCTTCAATTGGCATTAGGAAGGGTTTGTCTAGTTCGCGTTTTGGCTCTGGAATAAAGTCGTCCATAGCTTTAACGAGTTCCATGATTGCGTCTTCGTTAGCTGCGTCACCCTCGATAGCTTTGGTAGCTGAACCCTTAATGATAGGGGCATCTTCATCGTAACCGTTCTTAGCAAGTAATTCACGAATGTCCATTTCGACCAATTCGATAAGTTCTGGGTCGGCGATATCCATCTTGTTCATGAAAACAAGAATTTTCGGAACACCAACCTGCTTAGCAAGTAGTACGTGTTCGCGAGTTTGGGGCAATGGACCGTCGTTAGCACCAACCACTAGGATGGCACCATCGATTTGAGCAGCACCAGTAATCATGTTCTTGACGTAGTCAGCGTGTCCTGGCATGTCGACGTGTGCGTAGTGTCTCTTTTCTGATTCGTATTCTTGGTGAGAGGTTGCAATTGTAATACCACGAGCTTTTTCTTCTGGAGCTTTGTCGATCTGGTCATAATCGACCTTCTTGTTGACGTCGCTTGGAAGTCTTTTAGCTAATACAGTAGTGATAGCTGCGGTTAAAGTCGTTTTACCATGGTCAACGTGGCCCATAGTACCGACGTTTACGTGAGGTTTACTTCGATCAAAATCTGCCATATATTTCTCCTAAATGATATTACTGGTTTATTGTTTACATACGCAGAGCAATAGCTCACGAGAGTTACTGGGGTATTTTAACGAATCTTAGGCTATTTGTAAAGAGTTAATAGTGACCCCAAAAGACCCTTTGAGAGGAAACTTCATTTTCTTGGGGTTCAGCTCGTAAACGCTGAATGATATGTTTACGGGCAGCTTCAACTGCAAAGGTACTAGCAAGAAATACGATTTCCGCTACTAAACCGGCTGTCTCAATGATACTAGGCTTTTCTACTAGATTTCTATTTTCCATTTATAATCCCTACTTAGCGTTTTTTGCAATAATGGCCTCGGCAACGTGGCTCGGTACGTCAGCATAATGGTCTAGCTCCATGCTAGAACTAGCGCGACCCTGAGTAGAGCTACGTAAGTTGGTCGTGTACCCGAACATTTCACCAAGAGGAACGAAAGCTGTGATTTCTTTAATATTAGCTGGTAGGTCTTCCATCGATTCGATGCGTCCACGCTTGGAGTTGAGATCACCGATAACGTCACCCATAAACTGTTCTGGAGTAACTACGACCACTTTCATGATTGGCTCCATCAAAACTGGGTTAGCGGCTTTAACACCGGCTTGAAGACCCATTGAACCGGCTATCTTAAAAGCCATTTCGTTAGAATCAACATCGTGGTAGGAACCATCGTAAATTTCGGCTTTAATGTCAACTACTGGGTAACCGGCCAAAACACCGTTAGCCATAGCCTCGATAATACCTTCGTTCACAGGTTTGATGTACTCGCTAGGAATAACACCTCCCTTAATAGCATTGATGAATTCGTAACCCTTACCTGACTCGTTCTGACTGAGTCTCATCCAAACATGACCATACTGACCACGTCCACCGGATTGTCGGACAAACTTACCTTCGGCTTCGACGCCATCTTTACGGATGGTTTCTCGGTAAGCAACTTGTGGCTGGCCTATGTTAGCCTCGACATTAAATTCACGTTTCATGCGGTCGACTAGGATTTCTAGGTGAAGCTCACCCATACCAGAAATAATTGTTTGACCAGTTTCTTCATCTACCCGGACACGGAAAGTTGGATCTTCTTCTGCCAAACGCTGCAGGGCGATTGACATCTTATCTTGGTCGCTTTTTGTTTTTGGCTCAATAGCAATACTAACAGGCGGTTCTGGGAAAGTTATACTTTCTAGAACAATCGGTTTGTCGACATCACAGAGAGTGTGACCTGTAGTCGTACCTTTAAGACCGACGATGGCAGCGATATCACCGGCCCCAACCTCCGTAACATCTTCCCGCTTATCAGCTTGTAAACGAACAATGCGCCCTACTCGCTCTTTACTACCAGTTGAGCTATTCAAAACATAGGAACCAGCAGTAACCTTACCGGAATAAACACGGAAATAAGCTAGCTTACCGACGAATGGGTCGGTAGTAATCTTGAAAGCTAAAGAAGCAAATGGTTCATCTTCGGATGGCTTGCGCTCAACTTCATCGCCTGTCTTAGGGTGAGTTCCCCAGGTCGAACCAACGTCCATTGGGCTTGGTAGGTAATCGTTAACGAGGTCAAGTACTTTTTCTACAATAACACCACGGCCATCACCGCCGGTAACAATAAAGAATTTACCGGTTAAGACTGCTGAACGGATGGCCCGCTTGATTTCTTCTTTGCTTAAACCATCTTCTCCAACTTCAAAATATTTCTCTAGGATTTTTTCATCCTCGGCGACAGCATTCTCAATTAACAGTGAGCGGGACTTCAAAACCTGATCCATCATATCTTCGGGAATTTCACCTTCAATCAATTCTTTGTCAGTAAAGTCTTTGTAGGTGTAGGCTTTCATTTCGACGAGGTCAACGACACCGTTGATAGATTGCTCGAAACCAATTGGCAAATGAACTGGGAAAGCACGCTTGTTTAGACGAGCATGGATAGAATCTAGTGATTTGTAGAAATCACCACCAGTTTGGTTGATCTTGTTAATAAAGCACATGCGAGGCACACCGTACTTATCGGCTTGACGCCATACAGTCTCAGATTGAGATTCTACGCCCATTTTCCCGTCAAAAACAACGCAGGCACCATCAAGTACACGCAAAGAACGTTCAACTTCGACAGTAAAATCGATGTGTCCAGGTGTATCGATTATGTTAATTTGATTACCCTTCCAATAGCACGTAACCGAAGCAGCCACGATGGTAATACCACGTTCACGCTCTTGTTCCATCCAATCTGTAGTTGTTTCGCCTTCATGTACGGCACCGATCTTGTGATTAAGACCTGTGCGATACAAAATACCTTCGGTAGTTGTAGTTTTACCAGCGTCAATATGTGCGATAATGCCGAGGTTTCGAATATTATTCATTGCTGTTTTTTTAATTGCCATATATATCCTTGCGAATTTTTTTTACTTGGTAAATAGCTAGGCCTAGATCTGTGATTGACATATTTTATCTTGCGAAGTGGGCGAAAGCGCGGTTGGCTTCGGCCATCTTATGAGTATCTTCACGTTTTTTAACGGCAGTTCCAGTGTTATTGAAGGCATCGACTAGTTCAAAAGCGATGCGATCTTCCATGCTCATACCTTTACGGTTACGGCAGGCAGCTACAAACCACATCATTGTTAGGTGATTTTGGCGTTGGCCTTTAACTTCAAAAGGAATCTGGTAATTAGCGCCACCAACACGACGAGAACGAGTTTCCATCTGTGGTTGGACATTCTTCATGGCTTGATCGAAGACATCCAAAGGATTCTTCTCTTTAAGCTTATCGGCAGCTTTTTGCATACCACCGTAAACTAAACGTTCGGCTAATTGCTTCTTACCATTTAACATAACACGGTTAATAAAGCGCTGAACTTGCACACTGTTATACAGGCGGTCTGCCGGTATATCACGGACGAGGGATTTGGTTACTTTACGAGGCATAATTATTTACCGTCCTTTTTAGCACCGTATTTGCTACGGCCTTGTTTACGACCCTGGACACCCTGAAGATCCAATGCGCCACGAACGATATGATAACGTACACCAGGGAGATCTTTAACACGGCCACCTCGTACTAGAACGACAGCATGCTCTTGAAGATTATGGCCTTCACCTCCAATGTAGGCCCAAACTTCTTGACCGTTTTGTAATCGCACACGTGCAACCTTACGTAAAGCCGAGTTTGGCTTTTTAGGGGTCTTGGTAGTTACCTTTACACAAACACCGCGTTTGAATGGGGCAGCCTTGTCGTAGTTGACGTTCTTTAAGTTGTTAGTAACTTTGTGTAGGGCTGGCGACTTAGACTTGCTCGATTTGTCGACTCGGCCTTTGCGCACTAACTGATTTATTGTTGGCATATAGCTCCTTGAAATGTCTGTAATCTGCTGCTGCGAGTGAGAATGCCTGTACTCACCTGGCTCGGACTACTTATATTTAATGTACTAACTTTAACAGATTTGTTACTTTGCTGCAACTTCTACGACTTCCTCGACTGTGTCACCTAGAAGGATTAAGTCTTCGTCTTCGTCCGTTTGATAACCAGTACCGACAGGAATTGGACGACCCAAGATAACATTTTCTTTAAGACCGTAGAGGTGATCTACCTTACCGCTAGTGGCGGCGCTAATCAGAACACGAGTTGTGTCTTGGAAAGACGCGGCACTTAAGAAGGATTCGGTAGATAGAGATGACTTAGTGATACCAAGAAGCAATTGAGTGAATTCAATCTGCTTTTTACCAGCTTGTTTGAGCTCTAGGTTAAGTTCCAGGACAGCAATTTTACTTGCCAAGTCACCGGTAACTAATTCGCTATCACCAGAATCTTCGATCTGAACACGACTGAACATCTGTCGAACAATAATTTCCAGGTGCTTGTCAGCAATATTTTGACCCTGAGATGCAAAGATTCGGAGAATTTCATTCATTATGTAGCGCTGGGTAGCTTCAATTCCCTGTAAGCGCATAAGCTCGTGTAAGTTGATAGAACCGTTCGTTAGGCGCTGACCAGCAGTAACTTCTTCACCATCCTTAATCAGAACTTGCTTATACCCAGGAACTTCGTACCGCATTGTAGTTTTAGCGGTCGGAACGATGCTAATAGTTTTCTTCTTAACATCAACCTTACCGGGCATAGTTGCAACTAGAGGCTCGGAATTATCTTCCATTGCTGCAATAACATCACCCACAGCAACTTCGGTACCATGCTTAACTTTAGCAACACGTTCACCAAGGACCATGCTGATCTTTTCTTGACCTTCGGCTGATATTTCTAGAATGTACTTGTCACCGTCTTCCCAAGTTTTAGCAACACCAGCGATGTCAGCTAAGAAAGCTTGACCTTTCGGTGTGCGAACTTCAAAGAGTTCTTCAACACGAGGTAAACCGGTAGTGATGTCTTCGCCGGCAACGCCACCAGAGTGGAACGTTCTCAGTGTTAGCTGCGTACCAGGCTCACCGATTGATTGAGCCGCAATGACACCAACTGGGTGACGCTCAGAAACGACTTCACCGGTAGCTGGGTCAATACCGTATGACTTACGAGCCACACCACGAACTGTTGTGCAACTAAGGACACTCATTATACGAACGCCGTCTAGGCTATCATCGGCATCAATAGCTGCAGCAATTTCGGCAGTAATCAACTTACCTTTTTTAACGTACTTAGCAATATTATGAGAAGCAAATCGGCCAACTAGACGATTCGCTAAAGGAATACCGATTTCGGCTGCGTCGGAACGATAAATCGGGAAGCCTGGATCCCCTACACACTCTTCTTCGGTTGTAAAAACGTCTTGGGCGACGTCTACCAAGCGACGAGTAAGGTAACCAGAGTCTGCCGTTTTAAGCGCAGTATCAATCATACCCTTACGTGCACCACGAGTTGCAGTAAAGTATTCTAGTGGGCTAAAACCACTCTTATAGTTTGATTTAATTGGCAGCTCAATCGTGCGACCAGTTGCATCAGCAACTAGACCAAACATACCAACGGCGGTGTTAACCTGACCGATGTTACCACGAGCACCAGACACAACGGCAGTAGACATAGCTGTGTCTTCAGTGGAGAACTGTTTAACCAAAGTAGTCTGAACTGTAGTACCAACTTCAGTCCAAGCCTCTACCGTCAAGCGATAACGCTCATCTTCGGTTATGAAACCTTGGTCGTATTGGTTACTAACTTCGGCAACACGCTTTTCGCCAGCGTCTAGGATGTCTTCCAAACCTTTAATTTCGGTAAAATCATCCATACCCATCGATAGACCGGATTTAGTAGCATATTCAAAACCGAGATCTTTAAGATCATCAGCGATTTCGGCTGTCTTAGCTTGACCGTATTTTTGGTAAGCTAGGGCCATAGTTTGTTGAAGTTTTTTCTTGGTCATAGCTTCGTCTTGGAATGGGAAATCTTCTGGAAGAATTTCGGCAAACAATATGCGACCCAAAGTAGTTGTACGCAATTCACCGCGGAAAGGCATAGTCACATAGCTCTGGAGCGTCGTTTTACCAGCATCTAAGGCCATAAGTGCTTCTTCGATACCCGTAAAGGCTTTTGGTGTTTTACTTTGACCAGGGCGTTCGTATGTCAGGTAGTAACAACCAAGGACAATATCTTGTTCGATATGTAGAATTGGTGAACCATCAGCTGGTTTAAGCAAGTTAACATTACTGGCCATGATGTTCTTAGCCTCGGCCTGAGCCTTATCTGATAGTGGCAAGTGAACTGCCATCTGGTCACCATCAAAATCGGCATTGAAACCTTTACATACCAACGGGTGCAACTGAATCGCTTTACCTTCGATTAGGACTGGCTGGAACGCTTGGATTGAGAGACGGTGAAGTGATGGAGCACGGTTCAATAAAACGTATTTGCCACGAGTAACTTCATCCAGGGCATCCCATACTGGGGTTTCACCGGCTTCGATCATCCGGGTGGCACTACGGATGTTGTGAGCATGTTCTTTTTCGATCAGCTCACCAATAACAAATGGCTTGAAAAGTTCGAGAGCCATCATTTTTGGCAAACCACATTGATAAATCTTAAGTTCAGGACCAGATACGATAACCGAACGACCAGAGTAGTCGACCCGCTTACCTAGAAGATTCTGACGAAAACGACCCTGCTTCCCTTTCAGCATATCGCTCAAAGACTTTAGGCGACGACGTTGGCCTGTAGCAGCAACGGCACGGCCGCTGCGAGCATTACTGTTGTCGATCAAAGCATCAACAGCTTCTTGCAACATACGTTGTTCGTTACGACGGATAACTTCTGGAGCGTTAAGGTCCATAAGCTTTTTGAGACGGTTGTTACGGTTGATAACCCGCCGATAAAGATCATTAAGGTCACTTGTCGCAAAACGACCGCCAGTTAGTTGAACCATTGGGCGAAGATCTGGAGGAATAACTGGCAAAACTGTTACGCACAAACTAGCCGGCTCGATACCGGCTCGCTGCATACTTTCCAACAAACGAAGACGCTTTAGGAGCTTCTTCTTGCGTTGACCCTTAGCTTCGTCAGCTTCAGCGCTTAGGTCAGTGATCAGCTTGGTTAGGTCGACGTTGTCGAGCAAGTCTTTGAGGGCGTTGCCGCCCATCCCGACCGTAACCAGTGATTGTAAATCATCTGGTAGTCCACGGTAATCGGTTTCATTTATTAGATTGAACTTCTCGAGAGCTAATAGTTGCTGTTTGAGTTCTTCGTAGTCGATTTCTAGTTCTTCTAGTTCTTTAGTCTGGGCCTCGGCCAGGGTCTTAACATCAGCTTTTTCGTCTTTAGCTTCGGTTTCGAAACGCAGTTTGATAGCTTGCTTACCGGCTTCGAACTCGGCTTCTTTGTCAGCCAACATTTTATCGCGCTTCTCAGTTTCAGCTGTCTTGATTACGTAACTAGCAAAGTAAGCAATGCGCTCTAAGTTCTTGACTGTCATACCAAGCACTAGGCCGATAGCTGATGGTGTTCCACGCAAAAACCAAATGTGAGCAACAGGGCTAGCTAAAGTGATGTGACCCATACGCTCACGTCGCACGATTGACTTAGTAACGATTTCGCCATTCTTATCAACAGCCGCTTCACGGCTACGGACACCTTTATATTTAGCGTCATGTGGATTAATGTCTTTTACTGGGCCAAAGATTCGCTCACAAAATAAACCGTCACGCTCTGGCTTTTGGGTTCGGTAGTTAATGGTCTCTGGCTTGGTAACTTCACCATATGACCAATCAAGGATATCGGTAGGATTAGCAACGGCCAAGCGGACGGCGTCGAAATCAGCGATGTCGGTTCCAGTGTTATAACGTCGCATTATTCTTCTCCCTCTTCTTCATTGTCTTTATCGTCGGTAACCGTAGCTAAAACGGCTTCTGGTTCTCCGTTCGAATCAATCATTACGAATTCATCAGCAACTTCGCTAACTAAATCTTGACTTACATCTAAATCAGCAATAGTTGGTGCTGGGACTTCGATTTCTGGTAAATGAGCGGCTTCGTCCTTAACGTTTTCGGCCAATATTGTTTCGGCATCAATTACTGTTTCGGAATGGACTAGATCAACCTTGAGGCCCAAACCTTGCAGCTCTTTAACCAGGACGTTAAAGCTTTCTGGGACCTTAGGACCAACGATTTCAGTCTTCTTAATAATCGACTCGTAAGCCTTACTTCGTCCGTAAACATCGTCAGACTTGATAGTCAGCATTTCTTGGAGGGTATTAGCAGCACCGTAAGCTTCTAGTGCCCAGACTTCCATTTCTCCAAAGCGCTGACCACCATTTTGAGCCTTACCACCTAGAGGCTGCTGGGTAACCATAGTGTATGGACCAGTCGAGCGAGCGTGAATCTTATCGGTGACCATGTGGTTCAGCTTGATCATGTACATGCTTCCAACCGTAGTACGTTCTTGATAGGCTTCTCCAGTACGACCGTCGTAGAGCTGTTGTTTACCGTCACGTGGCAATCCAGCTTCGGCTAGAAGGTCTTGTATCTTTTGAATTGGGACACCATTAAATGATGGGCTGGCGACTTTAATCCCTAAAGCACGAGCAGCCATACCTAGGTGGGTTTCGAACAACTGTCCTACGTTCATACGACTTGGTACACCAAGTGGGTTCAAGATGATGTCGACGGGAGTTCCATCTTCCATGAATGGCATGTCCTCAACTGGCATAACTCGGGCAATAACACCCTTGTTACCATGACGACCACCTAGCTTATCACCAACACTAATTTTGCGCATCTGGGCCACAAAGACCTGGATTTGCATGATTACGCCAGCTTTAAGTTCGTGCCCGTTGGCTCGACTGAAAACTTTAACACCGACAACTTTACCGTGCTTACCGTTACTCATGCGCTGTGAGGTATCACGAACTTCTTTGGCTTTTTCGCCGAAGATGGCGCGCAACAACCGTTCTTCGGAACTTAATTCTTGTTCACCTTTAGGAGTAATCTTCCCAACTAGGATGTCGCCAGGATGAACTTCGGCACCAATGCGGACAATCCCGTCCTCATCTAAGTGTCGGAGAGCTTCTTCAGAAACGTTTGGGATATCACGAGTTACAATCTCGGGTCCTAGCTTGGTTTCGCGGACTTCAGTCATGTAATCTACAATATGAACCGAAGTTAAGGTGTCATCTTCGACTAATTTACGAGAAATGATCATGGCGTCTTCAAAGTTATAACCACTCCATGGCATAAAGGCTACAACCAGGTCTTTACCTAGAGCTAACTCACCAGCCGAAACCGACATACCTTCGATTAGTACGTCTCCAGCCACAACCTTGTCACCAGTGTGAGCGACAACACGTTGATTGATGCTGGTACCTTCGTTACTACGAATGTAGTGGAGAGGCTCGTATTTAACGTTACCTTCTTTATACTTAACAACAACTTCTTGGGCGTTAGCCTTGATAACTTCACCAGTTGCTTCGGCCAAGACAACCTGACCACTGTTACGAGCAACAGCGCCTTCCATACCAGTACCAACAATTGGGCTAGCTGGTTGAATGAGTGGCACAGCCTGACGTTGCTGGTTACTGCCCATCAAAGAGCGATAAACATAGTTCTTTTCTATAAATGGAATCAGGCCGGCACTAGATCCGATAATCTGCTTACGACTGGCGTCCATATAAGTAACGTCGTCAGCATCAACTTCACTTGACTGTAGGTGTGAACGTGAACTAACGCGCTCAGCCACAAAGCTGCCATCATTGTTGACGGGCTCGCTGGCGTTGGCGATAACAGCCATTTCTTCGTCCGCAGCATCAAGATAGACGATTTCTTTAGTAACTTGGGATTTAACTGGCCAAGTGACCTTCTTAACAGCAGCGAGTTTTTTAGCGTCAGCAGATGTCATCTTGGTACCAGCCTTAACTAGTACTCTGCCTTTTTCGTCTTCTAAATCAATTGAGGCAGTTCGGCCAACTGCGTTTTTAGCGGCGACTGCGTTACTAACCTTACGGTAAGGAGTTTCAATAAAACCATAATCGTTGATACGAGCGTACCCAGCCAAGTTGAGAACCAAACCAATGTTAGCACCTTCTGGAGTTTCGACAGCACAGATACGGCCGTAGTGAGTAGCATGGGCATCGCGGACTTCAAAGCCAGCGCGCTCACGACTTAGGCCACCGGGGCCCATTGAACTTAACCGGCGCTTGTGAGCCAACTCGGATAGAGGGTTGATCTGATCCATGAACTGTGACAGCTGGCTTGAGGCAAAAAATTCGCGAACAGCAGCTACAACGGGACGAGCGTTTATCAACTGTGCAGGTGTTACGGTTTCAATTTCGCTCATACTCATTCTGTCCTTGGTGTTTCGTTCCATGCGTAATAGACCGATGCGAAATTGGCGTTGAACGAGTTCACCGACCAATTTAACACGACGGTTAGCTAGAGAATCGATGTCGTCAGCAGGTTCCTGGGTATTGTTCATGCGGATGATTTCGGCAATGATAGCCACTAAATCTTCTAGGCGCATAACGCGGTTTTCGGCAGTGTTAGCAATGTCTATATTTAGGCGTTTGTTGATCTTGTAACGACCAACCCGGCTAAAGTCGAAACGTTTGAAGTTATAAAACATGTTTTCGAGCAGACTACGGGCGTTATCAACGGTAGCAAGGTCGCCTGGTCGCAGTCGACGGTAAACTTCAATGAGAGCATCGTTTGAACCACGGCTGCTGTCTTTGTCCAAAGTGGCATCCAAATAATTGAACTCACCTTGATCTACATGCTTGAACTGCTCTCTCATTTGGGTTTCAGTTACACCTAGAGCACGTAATAGTGTCGTAACCGGAATTTTTCGCTTTCGATCTATCTTCACAAAAATAGCCCCATTGGCGGCCGTCTCAAACTCAAGCCAGGCACCACGCCCAGGGATTACCTTAGCACCGTATGTGTTTTTAGAACCATGAACATCGGACGTAAAGAACACTCCTGCTGAACGAATCAACTGGCTAACAACAACGCGCTCGGCGCCGTTAATAACAAACGTACCGCGGCTAGTCATCCAGGGGTAATCGCCGAGATAAATCTCTTGTTCTTTGATTTCTCCGGTAACTTTATTAGTAAGTTCGACAGTCGCTTTCAAGGGTGCGTCGTAACTAACATTGTTTTCTCGGGCATCTGTTTCGGACATTTTCGGTTTCTCGAACCGATAGTCTTTGAAACGTAAACTTAACTTAGTACCTGTATAGTCATCGATTGGACTAATTTCTGCCAAAAGCTCTCCAAGGCCTTCCTCAACAAACCATTGAAATGATTTGTTTTGGTGGTCAACCAGATTGGGGAGCTCTAGGGCGTCGTCTTCTTCAGTGAAATAAACTCGTTTTGCGTCTTTAATAGACTGTGACGGACTCTTTGCCATAGAGAGCAAAACTCCTGCTTATAAGATTAATATGTGGGAACCTTTAGAATTTGATCTGCGCGCGAAGATCCTAAGATGGGATTTTGATACTTGTATTTAAATAGATTACAGCACGGCCCACTTACCCTACTTCTACACCCAGTTTGAAGTATGGTCAATGAAATGTCAATAGTTATTTCTTAGGCTTTGAAGGTATGTTGATAACTTGATCAACTAGGCCGTATTTGAGTGCTTCTGTAGAATCCATCCACTTGTCACGTTCCATGTCTTGATGGATGGTAGAAGCTTTTTGACCAGTGTTTTTAGCCATAATTTCTTCCAAGAGTTTCTTAACGCGCAAGCTTTCACGTAGGTCAATCTCCTGGTCAGTTACCTTACCGCGTGTTCCACTACTAGGTTGATGAATCATGACACTGGAATTAGGAAGCATTGATCGCTTACCTTTAGTGCCGGAGCTTAGCAAGAAGGCGGCGGCGCTTGCTTGGATACCGATTCCGACTGTCTGAACATCGGCTTTAATAAACTGCATAGTGTCATATATAGCTAAAGCGTCATAAACGCTTCCACCCGGGCTGTTAATGTATAGATAGATATCCTTGGTTGAGCTTTCGTTATCCAAAAAAAGTAGCTGAGCAATAATTAAGTTAGCAGTATGTGGGTTAACGTCTTCACCCATAAAAATGATGCGATCACGCAGTAAACGAGAATAAATGTCATAGGCCCGTTCCATTCGGCCTTCAGTTTCAATAACTGTTGGGATTAATGCTGATTTAGGGGAATTTTTATAATTCATATCTACCTCGTGGTTAGTCACCATATATTATCGTGGCTAGCACTCACATGTCAAGAGTGCTAGTTTAACCTATTACGAAACCTACTGAAGCTTTGAGCAAGTCTAGCCATTCCACTTCCGGTAAGCGCACTACCACCAGCAAGCACAAAAGGTACAGTTTCGGGAGGAATTGGCATTAACAATGCCGAAATGCAGGCTAACCCACCGACACTGATCCTTCGGGCATGTCGCTGTTCTTCTCGGTACTCTGCTGCTATTACTATCGAAGTCATTTCCGCAACCACTGCTTTTTCATGAGGGAGAAAATCTGACACAGCTACTTCTTAGTAGCGTAGTCAACAAGCTTGCCGATAGTTTTTTCACTTAGAATACGCATAGCAACGTCACGACGATTTTCTGGTTTATCGAGCTCTGCCTGCATAGCAGCATCTTGATACTGACTTTTTAGAAGTAGGATTCTTTGATCTAACTCATCAGGGTCAACTTTAAGGCTCTCCTGATCGGAAATTTCGCTGAGAACGAGTCCTGCTTTGACGCGGGTTCCAGCATTTGGGCGCTCACGCTGGCGATGCTCTTCTTCGGTTATACCTTCTTCTTTAAGGTGTTCTTCCCAGGTCTGGCCACGGTACATAAGGTTCTGACGCTCTTCGCGTTCGGCTGATTCTAGCTGTTCATCGATTAAAACTTCGGGTACATCGACAGTGCTTTTTGAAGTAATTTTTTCTAGTAGCTGGTTTTGATAGTCGCGGTCGCTTGCCTGCTGACGCTCCATAGTTAACTGGGTTTTGATATCATCTTTAAGGTCTTTTAGTGTCTTAAAAGGTCCAACTTTTTTAGCAAATTCATCATCTAATTTTGGCTGGCTAAGTTCTTGGACCTTGTTCACAATGACGGCAAATGTAACAGCTTTGCTAGCTAAAGCTTTAACACCATAATCTTTAGGAAATTTAAGTTCAAAGGTCTTTTTGGCGCCCGGTTTTAAGCCAATAAGATTTTCTTCGAATCCAGGGATAAAGTTATTACTGCCGAGAACTAGAGGGTAATCCTTTCCGTCGGCACCGTTAACTGGCTGTCCTTTCGCATCTGTACCCTTAAAGTCGATCATAACTTCATCGCCATTCTTGGCAGATCGTTCAACATTAACTTTATCAGCAGCCCTTTCCTTTAGACTGTTTAACACATCAGTAATGTCTGCGGCGTTAATTGTCACGGTTGGTTTGGCTAATTTGATCTTTTTGTAATCGGGCAAAACAATTTTACCAACAACAGCAACTTTAATTTCGGCTTCTAGCAAAGTAAAAGGAACAAACTTTTTCACCGTTACTACTGGTTGAGAAACTGGACGTAATTTGTCTTTACTAACAGCTTGGGTATAAGCGTAATTAATTGCTTCTTCGATAACTTCACTCTGCAAAACATTTTGGTCTAGATTTTTCTCAATAACTGCGGCTGGGGCTTTTCCTGGACGAAAGCCGGGTAGTTTTAAGGTAGCGCCAAGCTGCTGGACGGCAGCTTTTTTGATAGGTGCTAAATCGGCTTGATTAGCCACAAACGAAAGGGTTACTGATGTAGGACTGTCATTGGTATTTTTTACTTGCATAGGTTCCGACTATACCAGAAAATATTAGTACAGTCGACTGGCTAATAGTGTACCGGTAGTAATAAACCAAATCATCTCAACGGGCCATAGTTTTGAGTTAGTGTGAGTTTGGATGAGTTTATGGAACTTTGCTATCCTGGGCCAGTTTTTAATGCCTACGTTGCGTTTATAGGAAATGTAATAAGCCCACATTAAATCTGGGCTCATAGAAACAAAACTACACGTCAATAACAAATAAACGCCAGGTGGCTTCAGTATTAACAAGGTAGTTAATATACTAAGTGCGAAACCGATATCGGCCACCAACCATATAAAAAACTTTAAGCTATGGCAATCGCTGGCCGGGTAATCAAAATGTGGTAGTGCGTCAAGCGCGAAGTGCGATGCAAAAGCCAACGGAATTGCCAGAACCGGGATATGCACAAACGTCGCCACCAAAGCCCCAGTAACCGCGTGGTTGGTAGCCGTCATCTAGCTTTTTAGTAACTTTGTTAGCTGCATAAGGTTCAGACTGATTGTTTTGCCTGACCGTAAATCTTTTAGCGTAAACGTGTTTTCTTGAAGTTCTTTTTTACCAATAAAAATTACATAATGCAGATTTTTTTTATCGGCTGTCTTGGTCTGCTTGTCCGGTTTACGACCGGTTGTATCAACTACTAAATTTAACCCTGCTTGCCGTAGAGCCTGTAGTGTCGGTTGAGATTCGGCGTATGTATCGCCCACTAGAACAACGTAAAGATCGCTTTCCGGCTTATCCTTTGGCAGCAATTTATGAGTTTCCAGGAAATTCTGTAACGTTACATCGCCCATTCCAAAACCAACTGTTGGCACTGGCTCAACCCCAAAAAGCCCAACCAAACCGTCATAACGACCACCGCCAAACATGGCACGGTTGTTATCGGGGTGAGTATCGAATACCTCAAAAACAATGTCGGTATAGTAGTCAAAACCACGCATTAGAGTAATATCAAAAACGGCGTTAGTCAGGCCAGAGTCGAGTAGTAGCTTTTGTAATCTTTCTATTTCGCCAACAGATGGGTGTTTTTGCAAAATTTTCGGCAAATCTTGAACATTTTTAGCCTGTAAGATACTGATTAACTTATTCGTAATCGGTTGGTCTTGGATAATTTCCTGCAACGCTTCTGAGAAAACTTCTACATCCATTTTATGCATCCGGTCAATTAATTTGGCCGAATCGTGAGCTCTAGCCGGTTTTAATCCTAGATAATTTTCAAAGATATGATTCATCAGCTTACGAGTATTCAACTTAATAACGTAACTTTCACGACTAGCTCCAAACTGCTGTAAAATGCCGTCAGCCACTAAAATAAGTTCGTGTTCGGCTTCCAGCCCAGCTACACCAAATATATCAACATTAAGTTGCCAATGCTCCCTTAGCCGACCTCGTTGTGGACGTTCGTATCGCCATAAATTAGGGATCGAATACCAGCGTAAAGGATAAGCCAGTTCCTGCCGCTTAGCAGCCACCATACGGCTGACAGTCGGGGTCATCTCGGGTCGTATTACAACCTTGCGATCACCTCTATCGGTGAAGGAATAAGTTTGATCATTAACGATTTCTTCGCCGGTTTTAGCCAAGTATAGCTCTATGGGTTCAAGAATCGGGGCGTCATACTCTTCGTATCCAAAGCTTTCAACAACTCGTCGCATGATGTTAAACATGAATTTTTGTAAACGCTTATCTTCGGGATAAAAGTCGCGCGCACCTTTGTAGGGTTGGGTTGATAATACCATTGTGTAAATTGTACCAGAGAATCGGTTTAGATGGTGACATGCTTAATCTAACAAGGATAGCTTTATTCTAAATTTTTTCTAGATATGCAAGGCTTGAGCAGCAATTTATTCATACCAAGCTCCGTGAATTCCATCTGTATTTCATTTCAAGAAACTTTTTCGTCAGACCAAAATATGAGTACATTTAGTCAATCCTTCCGTTCCTAAAACTGATTCAATCGTTTCGATAACGGAACCTAGGTGTTTTAAATTCGTTATAAGCAACATCTATAACGATTCCGTATTCCATTAAAGCTAGTACAGGTTGACCAAAATTTTGATTTGCGTGAGATATACAACTTTGAACCAATGAAAGATGAGGCCACATTCAATCAATCGGCTATCTGAGAAACAAAGATACTAGTCCTAAAATACGATTGAGATTTAAGCCACTTGCTAGGTTATTTTACTGTGGGGTATGCAACAGTTCTAAATGGATGATTGTCGGAAAAACAAACCTGGGTGTAGTAACCATCACGTTTTATCGTATCGTTGTGATAATCCAGTCTGTAAGACTACTAATAAGTCAGCTAGAGCCCGCTACGTATTTGATGCCATGTTTCTCTTCTGGACGGTTTAGAGCCCACTGGCTCGGCAATCTAAAAAGACAGAATTGCACGAATATTGTTTTTAAACCTACACTTAGACAACGAAAAAGCCCTCTCCGTCATCTGGAGAGAGCCTTTTGCGAGCCTGGTTAAGGCTATTGAAATGTCGTCTGGTGCACCTGAAGACAGATGTCTTGAACCTTTAGAGAGTATATCTGATTGGCTATTAAGTAGTCCAGATGTAGACTGGAATATACAGCTTAGGAATGCTTCTCTATCTCGGTTCATACCACAGTACCAGCTCTGATAAGAGCGTGTTATTACTCTCGCTAGAAGGCGTTTGAACCTTATTTAGTACTAGTCGTCAAATCAGCGATTGTAGGAATGCTGATAACGTTATTTTCTGCAAATTGCTCCGCAGTCACTAAACCTGTTTCAACACCTAAGAAATTAAAACCTGCACCTAATGCAGCCTTCATATCATGTAGACCATCTCCGATATAGAAAACTTCTTCAGGTAGAACACTCTGTGATTCCAGCCATGCTAGTGCAGGTTCGAAAACCCTTGGATCAGGCTTGTGAAAAGGAGTGTCATCAGCGGTTTGCGTGTAATCCAGTACATCTTGAGGTATATGGTGCGTGGTTAGGTCGTGTTCAAAACTGAATCGACTGGTTGCAGTAATGATGCCAATGAGCTTGCCAGCGGTTTTTAAGTGTTGGAGCGTAGGGATAGATGCTACGAATAGTTCTTTCGGGAAATCTTCATGACATGCCGTATTATTTGCCATAGCTTGTTCCACATCATCAGTTCCATACAGTAAGCAAACTAGTTCCCGTAAGGGTTTGCCCCAATGTAACTTGATTTCATCGTCTGTTAATTCTTTACCGTAGTATTTACTGGCTACATGTTTGTGCTGTGCCCATTTTGTTCCAATAGTCCCAACCAAAGTATCATCATGGTCAAAAAGAACCGCTTTTATGTTGTCACCAATATATTCACTCATTAGAGGTATTATCC
>Ga0194055_10000395_pt1 | contig 34700 bp, 25 predicted proteins | sample SepL449m_MetaG_FD_155482 | JGI IMG/M metagenome (GOLD analysis project Ga0194055, IMG submission 155482) | Anoxic zone freshwater microbial communities from boreal shield lake in IISD Experimental Lakes Area, Ontario, Canada - Sep2016-L442-9m | ecosystem: Environmental > Aquatic > Freshwater >... | reverse complement strand
CCGGGTGGGTTCATCGACGACATCCAGTCCTGCGTCTTCGAGTGCCGCAATCAACTCGGGGACCATTTCGGGGTCACCCCCCTCGTCCGGCAGATACTTATTGACTTGTTGAAATGTGGCGTAGCCCTTGATTTTCGCTGCGTCCAGTAGCGCGGCGAGTCCCGGATTAAAACGATGCATTTGGGTCCAACCTCCTGTGAAGAAAACCACTTCCTTGTGTGACGGTCGTTGCGGGACGACCGTTGTCATTCGACACGAGAAACCATGAAACTGTTAGCCTGCGAATTGAGATCCGGGTGCTTTCGCGATGTTGCACACCGAATCCCGATGCACCCTTGTGTCACTTGCGCCGCTCAAACCCCACTGGAGCGAGCGTTCGCTGCTGGTACCGCAACCCGACATTCCGGGCCGCGAAGATTCCTGGGTGACGACAATGTACAGATCTGCAAGGGTTCGCATTGACAGCATCCTTTCTCTCTTTGCGATTCCGCGGCCCCATCCGAGTGCCGCGAGAGAGAAGATGCTAACAAAACCGCGAGCGCCGCACCTCCAAATTTCCTCAACTGACAAAAAATGTCAAAAAATGTCAAAAAAAACTTGCGACCTCGTCAGGGACCGATCTCCGTGAAAACTCTCGATACAGTTCATTTGAACTCGGTCCGCGCTCACGGTTATACTGCAGACAGACTCCGTCAACGGTCAGACAATGACACGACCGGTGGCACATCACTCCAACGACCCCCGCCTCATACTTTGCAAAAAGCGAGAACTTGCCCATGACCGCCGCAGTCGCACCAGATGCTGACAAAGATCATTCGGCCGACAAGATCGCGGCTCGCGGCCTTAAGGGAGTGGTGGCGGCCGACACTACGATTTGCGATGTCGACGGAGAACTCGGCAAGCTTATCTACCGCGGGTACAACATTCACGAACTGGCAACGCAATCCACGTTCGAAGAAACAGCCTATCTGCTGTTCAAAGGTGAACTGCCAAACGCTGCTCAGCTTGCCGATTTCAACCGGCAACTGGTCCATCACCGCCAGGTCGAGCCACAGGTGCTCGACTTCTTGCGTTCACTCCCCAAAGACACTCCTCCGATGACCGCCTTGCGGTCCGCCGTTTCGATGTCAGCAGCCTACGATCCCATCGCTGAAAACGAATCGGCCGCTGCTAATTTCGAAAAATCGATTCGCCTGACCGCAGAAATGACCACGATCGTGGCTGCCATCCGTCGGCTTTCGGCTGGACTCGAACCTGTTGCGCCGCGCAGCGACCTCAGTCACGCCGGTAACTTCATGTACATGTTGAACGGGACGGCACCGTCGGCGGATGCCGAAAAGGCCATGGACCTGATCCTGATTCTGCATGCCGAACATGGACTGAATGCCAGTACGTTTGCGGCCCGAGTCATCGCAGCAACCCTGTCTGATCTCTACTCAGCAATCACCGGTGCTATCGGGGCTTTGAAGGGGCCACTGCACGGCGGAGCCAACACGGAAGTCCTGAAGACCCTGTTCGAAATCGGCAGCGTTGAAAATGTTGTCCCCTGGGTTGATGCTGTGCGGGCGAAAAAAGGGAAGTTCATGGGCTTCGGCCACGCGGTCTATCAAGTTGAAGATCCGCGTGCTGTCCATTTGAAAGAACTGTCTCGACGCCTGGGAATCGAAACAGGCGATTCCCAGCTTTACGACATTTCGATAGCCATGGAACAGGCGGTCAAGGCGTCGATCAAGAAGAACTGTAACGTCGACTTCTATTCGGCCAGCTTGCAGCATTACATGGGAATTCCGGGCGACATGTTCACCTGCGTTTTCGCAGCCAGCCGAATCGTCGGATGGTGTGCTCACGTTCTGGAACAGGTCAGCGACAACAAGATCATCCGACCGTCATCGAACTACATCGGGGCACCGGAACGCAACTACAAGGCCATTGGCACTCGCTAAGCACACATTCCCTGCTGAACGGTCTACAGCCCACAAGGGGCTCAAGCTTGGGAGCTGTTGCCTCGACCTTCTCTTCCAGATCAACGACGTCAGAATGACTTCGTGGTGCACGTTGTCCCGTTGACTTGAGCCCCGTCGGGCAATTTTGAAACCTGATTCCAGGGCATGCGGGCCAGGATCATTCCCATGCCACAGGTGTCTGTAATGCCAGCGAAGGTCAGTCCTGCACCGACGAAGCCTGACAACCCGATCCAGTAGGGGCTGACAAATGCGCCCAGCACGGATCCGGTCAGGACCATTAGTCCTGCGGCGATTCGTACCTGCCGTTCCAGAGAGATTGCTTTCTTGCCGCGAACGACCGGAAGTCCCGCCTGGTCCCACGCCAGCGTACCACCTTCAACGTTGACGACATTCGTGTATCCTGCTGCAAGTATCTTCTGGCAGGCCTGTTGTCCACGACTCCCTGAGCGACAGATCACATACAGCGGGTCTGATCCACTTCGGCCGGCAATCAGCTTGGCAGCATCCAACTGATCGAGTGGCACATTTCGGGCAAAGCTGACATGGACTTCGCGATACTCAACCGGCGTCCGGACATCAATCAATTCGATGGCGGTCCCGGATTGAACAACATCATGCAGTTGTTTTGGTGATATTGTCGTGACGGTCATGGCAGACTCCTTTAGGGTGATATTTGTTAGATCATTCGGAAACCGACGATCTTTTTGGGTAAAAAAACGATTACTGGAAAAACTACTTGCACCGGGCAGGGTCAAAGCGGTCTTCAACGCATTTGAGGATCTGCTTCAAGTGCGGTTCCACCACCTGATAGTAGACTTTTCGGCCGTCCTTCTGACTGGACAGAAATCCGCAGCGCTGCATCAGTCGCAGGTGCTCCGACGCCATGGCCGTCGGAAGTTCGCACGCTTCCGCCAGTTCAGTCACCGTATGGTTTCCCTGTAACAGCATCTGGATCATCCGCAATCGATGCGGGTGAGCCAACACGCGCAGACATTCCGCTGCCTGCCCCAGGGCTTCCAGATTCGTCAATCGCGGTGTCGTGGCCATCTGTTTGTCCTCAGGTACTGAAATATATCGGAAGTTCCCGAACTGTCAATGAGTCAAATTGAAGATTCTGAGTCAGAAAACGCCTCAGATCAGAGTCCCGTCAGCGTTCCCGAACTGCTGGAGAAGCGATCGGTTTCGATCCCCAGTTGTTGCAGCATTGTCACATACAGGTTACTCAGCGGCATGTTCTGGTCTCGAGGAAACGCCAGGTGCCTGCCATGCTTCAATCCGCCACCCGCAAGCAGAATTGGAAGATTCGTATTGTCGTGTGTGTTCGAATCCCCCATGTTGCTGCCATACAGGACCATCGTCCGATCAAGTAATCGCTGTCCCCCCTCTTTCGATTCCGCGAGGGATTGCAACAGTTCTCGCAGTAACGTCATCTGCTGCTGGTCCACTTCTTCCAACTGGCGGACTTTGTCTTCTGCCTGCCCATGATGACTCAGGTTGTGATAACCGTCCGTCGAATCTCGCTCGTCATTCAGTTTGAAGACGGGGGTCGCAAACGCATCGACCATGAGCGTGACCAGACGCGTCGAATCGGTTTCCAAAGCCAGGCGTGCCATCGACAGCATCAGTCGAAATTTCGGAATGAACAGCTTTCGGTCTGAAATGTCGGTCGGCAACGGCTGCGATGTCAACGGCTTGGGACGTGATTCCCATTGCAGCGCGATCTGCAAGCGTTCTTCAAGTTCTCGAACGGACGTGAAGTATTGATCGAGTCGCTGCTGGTCATCGCGACTGAGGCGGCGGCTGAATTCTCGCGTTTCGTCGCGAACAGCATCGAGGATACTTCCCTGTTCCTCCAGTCGCTGCTTCTGCCTCGAAATGGCAGCAGCGTCACCTTGCAGGAACATCCGGTGATACAGCGCGGTGGCGCTGTCTTCGGCAGGCAGCAACACTCCGTCTCGAGTCCAGCTCAGACTGCGATTGGCCTTGTCGATGTTGACCCCGAGATTCAATGTGGGGAATCGAGTCACCTGGCCCAGTTTTTCGGCGGCGAATTGATCGAGTGAGATCTGATTGCGAAAGCCGCTACGCGTCGGGCCGCGAGCACCCGTCAGAAAACAGTTCTCAGTACTGTGACCACCGACGACTCCGGGGTGTGACAGTCCGCTGAAAACGGTGAAGTCACGGCGAAAATCCGTCAGGCCGGAAAGATACTGCGACAGTTCGTAATCAGGACCCGTGGCCGTCGGAAAGAATGGTTTCGGCAGAACCCCGAGATTATTCGAGATCAGCAGCATCCGACGTGGGGCAACTGCGTCCGCCGCACGTGCAGTCCGTCCTCGCATGCAGTCCAGCAGCGGCAACCCCAATGCCACTCCCGCACCGCGCAGTACGGTACGTCGGGGAATCAGGCGGCGCAATGAAATGGGGGTGATCTCAGACATCAATGAGCTCCGTATTGTCCGAGAAAAATCCGGCTTGTCACAAACGCGTGCAGCAGATCGCGAGTCCGATATCCGTCACTGGCGCAGGCGTCGAGGATCGCTTCGATCTCGACCCGGTCCGAGAATCGAACGGGGGTTCCTGTTGCATAAACGGTGAACTGGTGCAGGAGATTTCGAGCCAGTCGACGGGGGTTCGCAATTAACAAACGCTTGATGTCATGAACATCTTTAAACGGCTGGCCATCTCGCAGTTTTCCCGTAGCATCCACTGTGTCTGCCAGAGTGTAGGTGAAATCGTGCCCCGCTCGATCAATTCCGCTGACACGTTCCCCCTTTTCGATCCCGCGATAGCGAGTTCGCCAGCCTCCCAGGATATCGAAGTTTTCCAGTGCCAGGCCGACGGGATCAAACCGGGCATGGCAATTCGCACACGAGGCCGACTTTGTGTGCAGCGCCAGCAGGTCGCGTATGGTCTTGGCACCACGGATGTCAGGTTCGACGGCCGGAACGCTGGCAGGTGGTGGCGGCGGTGGTTCGCCAATCAATCGGTCCATGATCCAGGCACCGCGGACGACCGGCGATGTCGAAGTTCCATTCGAAGTTACCTTCAGGATCGCTCCCTGAGTCATCAGTCCTCCATAGGGACTCCCCTCGGGAAGAGTGACTTTGCGCACAGCAGAACCGTTGATCGGAGGTAACCCGTAATGTGTGGCGAGGCGGTCATTGGCCAGCACAAAGTCCGCATCAATCAACATTCGTATCGGCAGGTTCTCGCGGACCATGGCGGTGACGTAAACGCGAGTTTCCATTTCCATCGATTCGACGAGGTAGTCATCGAATCGGTATTCTGGATGCAGGCGAATGTCCGGTTCGTCGCGGCGGACGTGTCGCAGGTTCAGCCAATAGTCGGTGAAGTTCTGGATGAACCGTTCAAATCCGGCACTCGCCACCAGACGGTCTGTTTCCGCAAGAAGTACGCCGCGATCACGCAGTTTCTGCTCGGCGGCGAGTTGCCGCAACGGATCATCAGGCCGGCTGTTGGTCAGAAAGTGTGACAGCCGGGACGCGATCGGGAAGTGTGCATTGTCGGCCGTCGGTTCTCGCAGATAGAGAAAATGACTGGAGCAGAGGAGGGCCTTATATCCGGTCAGGACTGCTTCCACGAATGGACGGTTCTGATCCAGTTTCGCGAGGATCAATTGTTCGTACTGACGTAGACTCGCTTCGGGAACAGGCTGTTGAGCAACCCTTTCCGCAAATCGCCGCAACAATCGGACGGCATCTTCGCGAGGTTTCGCGGACACAACTTCAACGGATTCTCCTTGTGGTGTCGCGGGCAGACGAATCGGCAGATGGTCAAACAAAACTCGATGTGACGCCGGAGGCCACTGCGCAGGAGCGATTGGTCCGATGACTTCGATCCATTGAAATGCCACTCCCGGTTGCCCGCCTTCGGGAAACGGCGGATAGCGATATGTCGGCGGACCATTGTTGACGTTGCGCGCCAGCGGCATTGGGAGGCCGAGCAGGCTGTATTCAAACGTCTCACCCTTTCGTAACGTGATGACGGTCTCGTGCACTCCGACTTCAGGAGCGATATCAATCAGCCCACCAGTTGCGCGAACATCTCCCGAGACATCTGGTCCGGAAGGAGCCCGGGCCCGGAATGTCATTGGCTGCGGACGGGTCGCAGGCTTCAATTCAAAGCCGGGAAGCTGAACGACGGCACGTGCCGAGAAGCGAACTTTGTAGTCACCTGGTAAATGAGCGACGAATCCTTCGGGATAGCCGTAATATGGCCACGACGCGGCCCGGAACAATGCCATTTCAACACTGGGGTCGTGCTGATTACTCTTGCGAATTTCGTTCAGCTTACCACCATCCATCGGCAGCAACTTCGAGTCCTTTGCGTAGAACATGGCTTCACGGTTGCCGAAGGTCTCTGCTTCCTGAAACATTCGCGTCGCCAGGGCGTGGTATCGGGTAGAGGGAGGTGGCTCGATCCCGCTGGCCATCGCCTGTCGCAACGCAGACTCGGTCGCCTCCAAGTATGCCGCCAGTTGGATTCGCGACATATCCAGCACGGCTGCGGTCTTGTTGAAATGATGCGCCTCGCGATCTTCAGGGAGCATGTCACGGATATCGAGACGCGGAAGTTGCAGTACGTCACGCAGGTTCTGCTGGAACTCATCCCGATTCAGACGCCGCATTGGCCCGCGTCCAAATTCACGAACCTCCGCCAGATCGGAATCGTGGATCGCCGTACGAAGCTGCTGAACCAGTTGCTGCCGCTGTTCGTCGGGCAGATCGGCAGCGTCGGGAGGCATTTCCCCCTGTTGAATCCGATCATGAATCCGTCCCCAGCGTTCACGCAGCAAGGCATCGGTCAGCTTCCACGGAAGTCGCGCGAGGTCGAGTCCCCCTGCGGATTCACGATCATTGTGACACCCGCTGCAAGACCGCTCGATCTGCGCCGGTGCGGTCGGTTCGGCACCGACAGCAGGCATGGCCATCAAGACGCAGGCAACAAACAGGCGAATTCGGTAAGAATGCATGAAGGACCGCAGATCAGAAGACCGGTTCAAGGTGTCGTCACGACATTACTGTAGCCATTCATGTCGTGACCGTCACCGTACATCGGTCACAGAACGTCAGTTCCGTGTCCTCCGCATCCAATAGTCTTTCCGTTCAGGACGTGCTTGGACACGGAGTGCACTGAAGACACGGATGAATCCTGGCGAAATGCGTTTCGGGTTCCACACTATGGCTTGTAACCTTCTTCTTTCAACATGTTGCTCGCCTTTCCGCAGGAAGGAAGAGATTTGGAACACTGATCGCCGCTGATTCACGCTGATCCGGAACACGAGGAAGCGAACCCAGTATGCTCTGAACCAGTATGCCGTCAAAGCCGTTACTTTCTCTGTCTGATCAGTGGAAATCAGCGGAGATGCGTGTTCCTCAATGTTGAAAATGTACTCGAAAAGAACTGGCTCAAAATTGAAAACTTCCGCTCGACTGAAATGGAATCGGCCCAATCGTTGCCTGTCGTTGGCTCGAGCCCCGGTGCTGTCAGACTTCCTACAACTCCTGACGCAACTGGGCGGCTACACCAACCGAGCTACCGAACTCCTACCCGGCCCCCATCCCCCCTGGATCGGTCTCCGACGAATGACCGACTTCGCAACCGCCAGACTTAAGACATCCGCATAATCCGGCGGATCGCGTCAGCGAGGCGGTCGATGTCGTCGTGTGTGTTGTACAGCGAGATCGATGGTCGGACGGTCGCTTCCAGACCGAATCTGCGGAGCGACGGTTGGGCACAGTGATGGCCCGCGCGAACAGCGATCCCTTCGGCATCCAGTGCCTTACCGATAGATTCGGTCTTTCGGTTCGGCAGAACGAACGACAGGACCCCGACCTTTTCGCGAGCCGTACCAATCAGACGCAGGCCATCAATCTTCAACAACTTTTCAGTGCCATATTCCAGCAAGGCGTGTTCGTGCTTACTGATGTTGGGCAGGCCCAGTCGGCTGACGTAGTCGAGAGCAGTCCCCAGGCCGACTGCGTCAGCAATGTTAGGGGTCCCCGCTTCAAACCGGGCTGGGGGTGGATTGTAGGTCGTCTCTTCGAATGTCACGGTCTTGATCATGTTCCCGCCACCCTGCCACGGGGGCATGATTTCCAGCAGTTCTTCCTTGGCAAAAACGGCCCCAATCCCGGTTGGTCCGAAGATCTTGTGACCCGAGAAGACCAGGAAATCGAGATCCAGTTGCCGAACGTTGATCGGAAGATGTGCGATGGACTGAGCAGCGTCGATCAGCACGCGTGCGTTGAATCGCTTGGCCATCGCAATCATTTCGGCAATCGGCAGGATCGTGCCGAGTGAATTCGACGCGTGAGTCAATGCGACCAGTCGGGTTCGCGGGCCCAGCAGCGCCTGATATTGTTCCAGCATCACTTCGCCGCGGTCGTTCACCGGGATCACACGGATCACCGCTCCCCGTTCCTTGGCGACCATCTGCCAGGGAACGATATTGGCGTGATGCTCCAGCGTCGACAGAACGATCTCGTCACCCGGTTGCAGGAATTTCCGACCGTATGTCTGGGCGATCAGATTGATCCCTTCGGTCGTTCCCCGCACAAAAACGATTTCGTTGACTGAACCGGCACCAATGAATCGTTGCACCTTCTCGCGAGCTTGCTCATACGCATCGGTTGAACGTGCGGCCAGGGTGTGAGCGGCGCGATGGATATTCGAGTTGTCTCGCGAATAATAGTTCGTCAGCGTGTCGATGACGCTTTGTGGCTTTTGAGTGGTAGCGGCATTGTCGAGCCAGACGAGTGGCTTGCCGTGGACTTGCTGATGCAGGGCAGGGAAATCCTTGCGGACCGACTCCACATCGAATGGGCGCGGTCCCGTCGCAGTTGTTCGACCTGCCGACAATGATTGAAAAAGCAGATTCTGCTCGGGAGCACCTGCACAAAGCCCGTCGCGTGAATGCACATGTGAAGTACGGATCTGCTGGACGAAGTTCCGCAATCGATCATCCTGTGGAGGTTGCTCCGTCGGCAATGAGAAACTTCCAAATCGCCCATGATCGCTGAACGACGTCGCACTGGGTGGGCTGGGAAGCGATGTCGGTACGGTGGCAGACGCGTTGAACGGCAATTCCAAAAACGGGATGGAGTTGCCTGTGGGAATGGCCGGAGGTTCCGGACGAACCGGCAGTGCGGGGGCAAACTCGGGAAGGGGCATTGATGGAGCGGGCGTCCCCGGCAGTTCGTTAAACAGCCGCGTCGCAATCTGGGCTACCAGGTCGGGTGTCACTTCATTCATTTGCTGATTCCAGTCTCAATAACAACCTGCGCGGATACGACTTTGAGAATTCCGGCCCTCGGGATCGGCCCGATGGAAGCACACATCGCAATTGGGACCAGGAGCGACCGGGTGGCCGGGCCTGGAGCGTCTTCGCGAAGGCCCGGAAACACGACCACGTTGAAGACCGGGGCTTCCCATCGGTCCAGCCCCGGCCACCCAGCGGGCCACGTAACGATGCCCTACTTTGGAGTCGACTTTCGGTGCTCATAGTCGTGGTAATATCCCACTTCCACGTTTTCCAGGACGGCCAATGCATCGTCCGTCAAAACCGCGCACGAGAAATACAGCGTGAGCAGGTATGAGGCGACGCCGAGGCTGTCCAGGCCCATTAGACGTGCAGAGAGGCTGGGCATGATTTCGCCGGGGATTCCAGCTTGATGCAGGCCGACAACCCCTTGATCTGCTTCGCCGACTCGCAGCAGCAGAATACTGGTCGTTCCGAACCACTGGTTGGATTGATAACGGCTCTTCATCTCCAGCTTGTCGCACGGGATGATCGGTACTCCACGCCACAGGATGACTGGCGTTCCAAACAGGTTCGAGGTGACAGGCGGGACACCGCGCCAGGTACATTCTCGCTCAAAGGCCGCGATCGCTTTGGGATGGGCGAGAAAGAATGCGGGCTTCTTCCAGACCAGGGCCAGCAACTCATCCAGATCGTCGGGTGTCGGTGCCCCGTAGCGAGTACTGATCCGCATGGCCGGATCAACGGAATGAATCAGACCAAACTTCTTGCTGTTGATCAGCTCCCATTCCTGCCGTTCCTTGATCCCCTCAATCGTCAACCGCATCTGCTCTTCGAGCTGATTGAAAGGATCGTTGTACAGGTCCGAAACTCGGGTGTGGACTCGCACGACCGTCTGGACCGCCGAGAGGGAATACTCACGCGGGGTCGCCGAGTAATCCACAAATGTTTCGGGAATCTCCACGTTTTCAGCAAAGCCCGAGACGAGATCGATATTCCGTTCGCCGTAGCGGTTCACGGTGGAACGAAGTTCCAGATGCTCATCGATTGCCTTTTTGAAATCAGACTTCAAATTCGGCAGTTCTTTCAGGACTGCGTCGAGATCCTTTCGAGACAGTGTCAGCAGGACGCAGGGGGTGATCGTACGAATGGTCACGTCAGACGGCTTGTCCGACACGACGTCGGTTTCGCCGAAGAATTCCCCTTCGGTCAACAGGGCGATACGGAGATCGCTGCCGTGAGCTCCCTTGCTGAGAACTTCGACCTGCCCCTGGGCGATGATGAAGAACTTGTTCCCATCTTCCCCTTCGACAATCAGCTTGTTTCCCAGGGTGACTTCTTCGGTCTTGAACTTCGCAGCCATGCGGGCAGTGACTGACGAAGGGAGTCCCGAAAAGAGTGGCACACTGCGTAGCGAATCTGGTGAGAAAGACAGAACATCGGCAGTGCTGTCGATCCCGATTCGTTCGGCTTTGGTCAGTTCTACCTTGGTGCGATTGACGCGATAGGTTCCCCCATTGACCTGTACCCAGGGGAGCATGCTGAGCAACCAGCGTGGTGTAATCGACATCATCTTCGGTGATGTCTTGGTGGTGTTGGCGAGGTTTCGCGCCACCGATGTCGTCACGCTACGCTGCAAGAGATTGTCCGACATTCTGTTCTTTCTTAACGAGACAGGAATTGGGGCAGGTTTTTACAAATTTCGGTAAGGCCCACCGAGGTAAACTCAGCGGAAGCGTTGTCAGATTCCCAGGCCGTCGACAAATCCCTTATGACCGCGGGACTGGTAGTCGTGGTAGTAGCCGACTTCGACGTTCTCAAGGACCCCCAGAGCATCGTCGGTCAAAACGGCACACGAGAAGTAGGTGGTCAGCAGATAGGAAGCGACGCCAAGGCTGTCTAAGCCCATCAGACGAGCGGATAGGCTGGGCATGATTTCGCCGGGAATCCCTGTCTGGTGCAGTCCGACGACCCCCTGATCTGCTTCGCCGACTCGCAGCAGCAGAATACTGGTCGTTCCGAACGAGAGATTGCTCTGGTAACGGCTTTTGATTTCCAGCTTGTCGCAGGGGACAATCGGCACCCCGCGCCACATGATGACAGACGTTCCGAACAGGTTTGTCGTGACGGGTGGGACACCGCGCCAGGTACATTCTCGCTCAAATGCGGCGATCGCTTTGGGATGGGCGAGGAAGAATGCCGGCTTCTTCCAGACTAAGGCCAGTAACTCATCCAGATCGTCGGGCGTCGGTGCCCCATAGCGAGTGCTGATCCGCATCGACGGATCGACGGAATGGATCAGACCAAACTTCTTGCTGTTGATCAGCTCCCATTCCTGGCGTTCTTTGATCCCCTCGATTGTCAACCGCATCTGCTCTTCGAGCTGATTGAATGGGTCGTTGTACAGGTCCGAAACGCGCGTGTGGACTCGCACGACCGTCTGGACTGCCGAGAGAGAGTATTCGCGAGGTGTCGCCGAGTAATCCACAAATGTCTCGGGGATTTCGACGTTTTCTGCAAACCCCGAGACGAGATCGATGTTCCGCTCGCCATAACGATTCACGGTGGAACGAAGTTCCAGATGCTCGTCAATCGCTCTTTGAAATTCTGCCTGCAGATTAGGGAGTTCTTTCAGGACGACATCGAGATCCTTACGTGTCAGTGTCATCAGCACGCAGGGGGTGATCGTGCGAATCGTCACTTCCGAAGGCTTGTCAGAAACAATATCTGTTTCGCCGAAGAATTCCCCTTCGGTCAGCAAAGCAATCCGCAGGTCGCTGCCGTGAGCCCCCTTGCTGAGAACTTCGACCTGCCCCTGAGCAATGATGAAGAACTTGTTTCCTTCCACTCCTTCGACAATCAGCTTGTTGCCGAGGGTGACGGTCTGGGTGCTGAACTTGCTCGTCAGGCGAGTGATAATCAGTTCTGGCAAGCCGGAAAAGAGCGGGACGCTGCGTAGGGATTCAGCGGGAAACGAGGCGACATCGCCGACCAGCTCTACTCCAATCCGCTGTGCCTTACTCAGTTCGACTTTGGTGCGATTGACGCGATAGGTCCCCGACGCGGCCTGCACCCACGGAAGCAAACTCAGCAGCCAGCGTGGTGTGATCGACATCATTTTTGGTGATGTCTTGGTGGTGTTCGCGAGATTTCGCGCCACCGAAGTGGTCACGCTGCGCTGCAGGATATTGTCTGGCATCGGTTCGAATTCCTCATTTCCGAAAGCGAGTCGGCTGAATGGTCCAGGGGCTTGTTGGTTCGATGGCTATTCGTCGCCCAGATCAAACGGATAGGGTTCTGGAACGGGCGGGGGTGAAACTGGCTTGTCAACGAGGCCTTCAAACAGCAGCGTCGACAGATAGCGTTCCCCGGAATCGGGAAGGATGGTCACGATCGTTTTTCCGGCGAATTCGCTGCGAGCCGCCAGTTTGAGGGTCGCGGCCATTGCGGCACCGCAACTGATGCCGCATGAGATCCCCTCTTCGAGCATCAGGCGGCGAGCCATCTGGAAAGACTCGTCATCGCTGACCGTCACAACTTCGTTGATGACAGAACGATCCAGTACTTTGGGGATAAACCCGGCCCCGATCCCCTGGATTTTATGCTTACCGGGAGCCCCCCCCGAAAGCACGGGGCTCGTCACTGGCTCGACCGCCACGATATGAATTGGTTTGCGGCCTGGTTGCTTGAAATAGCGGCCGACACCGGTAATCGTCCCACCCGTTCCGACACCACTGACGAAGACGTCGATATTCCCTTCGGTATCACGGTCAATTTCCGGACCGGTTGTGCGAAAGTGAATGTCGGCGTTGGCAGGATTCTCGAATTGCCTGGGCATGAACCAGCCGGGCTGAGTCGCAATTTCTTCGGCTCGAGCTACGGCCCCTTTCATCCCCTCGGCACCAGGTGTCAGAATCAATTCTGCACCGAAGGCCTTGAGCATCGTACGACGTTCCTGGGACATTGTGTCGGGCATCGTCAATCGCAGCTTGTAACCCCGTGCTGCACAGGCGAACGCCAGGGCGATCCCGGTATTACCGCTGGTGGCTTCGATGACGCTGATGCCAGGACCCAGCTTTCCCTGCTGTTCCGCGTCCCAGATCATCGCGGCACCGATCCGGCACTTCACACTGTAAGCGGGGTTGCGACCTTCGATCTTTGCCAGAACGGTGGCATTCAACCCACTTGTCAGCCGGTTAATCCGGACCAGTGGTGTCCGCCCGATCGATTCGAGATTGTCTCCATACACAGGCATTTTCATTTCCTTGGCATGAGTTCGCTTTGGGGACTGACTTCAAAAACGATTGACGTCAGAAACGGCTACGATTCTCTGACCCTGATTTTTTCAAATCGATCAACCTGCACCACACGTCCATCCTGAACAACCAGAGTGACATGCCCGAACTTGAGTTCTCGAAGAGCGACACGAACGTACTCCAGCACAACTGCAAGCGATTCGGGGGGAACTGCTCCGCCATCTCTTCGATGATCTACCATTGCCTTTCCTTCTCCACAGGAACGCCCGCATGCTGAGAGCAGCGGAAACATTGAATTTCTTGTGGTTGGCAGGATCCTGCGATTGGCTGATCTTGAACGCGGAACCCCAAGAAGCGTTTAAGCCTCTTGGGGCTCTACGTCAAAGCCAGAACGGCAGCGGCTTAGAAGTCGCTGACAGCGGAACCTTCGTTAGCACCACAGATGGCTCGGTAGGTCTGCCAGGCAATGTTTTCAGAGATGAAGCGAACGCTTCCGTCTGCCAGCAAAGCGTGTGCTCCGCCGACATGCAGGCTGAATGGCTCATTGTTCGGGCCACAGTTGTTCGTCGTCCAGGGGCATGTTGCGGGGCCACCCATCGGAGTCTTGTTACCATTCAGGTACTGATTGGAACCACCGACCGAATTTGTGTTCTGCCCGGAAACGCCCGAGCCGCTGTCAGGATCGGCCCAGCGATTGGGGGCCGATTGAGTTCCACCTGGCATCAACGCGGAATTGGCTCCGCTCGCCCCGCCAAGGGTGTAGCTCGCATAGGGGTACTTTCCAACGATCCCGGCTGGCTTTCCGGCACATTCCCAGATTGCGACGGTGTTGCTCAAGCCGTCCGTTGTGAACGCGACGCTCAGCGGAAACAGGCCCAGTGGTCCGCTGACAGTGGCACCCAGTGTGCTGCCATTGGCCCCGCCCGCCACGCCGTTCTGGCCAGCGCGTGATCCTGTGTTCGGGTCGATATCAACGAAAATGTTAGGATGGTAATCCGTTTCGCCAAATCCCTGGGGATCCGCCTGAGTCAACGCGTTCGAGGGGCACAGGAACGCGGTGATCTTGGTGCTCGCGGGAGCAACGTTGGCGGCGTTACTGTAGTGCAAGTTGAAATTGAACTGCTGATAAACTGGGGTCTGGTCAATATAAGGAAGGGCCGATGTAAAGTATGAGCTTGGGAAAGCAAACATATTGATTTTTGCGAAATCGATTCCCTTCCCGCCTGTCGGAAACAGCTTGAAGGTCGACTCATAATTTGCTGAAGCCAGGCCCAGTTGCTTCAGGTTGTTGCGGCACTGTGTACGACGAGCCGCTTCGCGAGCCTGTTGAACTGCTGGTAAAAGAAGTGCAATCAAGACAGCAATAATTGCGATCACGACGAGCAATTCAATCAGTGTAAAACCTCGCTGACGCCGAAGCGTCCTCCTCATGTCAACCATTTCCAAATCTCCTTGCGACAAAACGAACTCAAACTTTTAGAAGGCCTTGGCTTGAGCGCCCTCACCCTGCCCACTCACCACGAATGAGACCACAAATAGCACTAATCAAGTGTCAGATATAATCGCCGTTTAAGGCACTGACCTATTTTCTGCTGGATTCCGGCAATCGGACTTTCTCGAATCGATCCACCTGCACTACGCGTCCATCCTGAACAATCAGAGAAATGTGGCCAAACTTCAGGCCACGCAACGCCAACTGGATGTGATCGAAGACGGCCGACATCGGGTCGTCCCCATTCATTCTCACATCATTCCTTGGTGCCTCATCCATGTTTCTTTTCCTGGCCCCCTTGTCCCACATCTTCGTTGAATCCAACCGCCCTGAATGTCACTGCGTGATCAATTGCAGCGGTTCCAGTACCTTTGTCGCTGATGTAATTTTCACGCGAATCGGTGATGTCCCCGGATCGCTGTAGACTGCTGGCAACAGATTGCCACTGTAATTCTTCTCACCATTCACTTCGGTTTCTGCCACGAGGAATACCGTCGCCACAAACTCTCCGTCAGGAGCTCCGTCTGCAGGGTCGAACGTCTCCAGCGCGAAACTCCCATCCGGCGCCGCCTTGGCATGAGGGTGAAGATTGGGTGGCAGCTTCTTGGTTTGTCCGACGGGATGAAGGACAACCGCGGCATTCGCCAATGGTTTTCCATCAATCACCACGGACCCCTTAACGGGATGAACGGCAACCGGACGAACGGGACTACGTGGGAAATACCAGTACCCCAGAAACGTCACCGCGACCGCCAGGCCAATCACATGCTTCCCGTATTCGCCGCTGATCGTTTCTTTCAGTCTTTCGACAAGTCCAGGGCCTTGCTGTTGGGGGGCTGCACGCTTTGCAGGCTGTGGCCGAAAGCCTGTGGTCGAAGCTGGCGTGGGGACAGGTGCAACTGGTGCCGAGACCGTCAGCGAATCGATAACGCGAACAACGCCAGCAACGGAACTTAGCCGTCGCACTACGAGAAGTTGCTCGCCGACCGACGCCACCACTCCTCGCACTGTTACGACACCGTTTTCCAGGGAATAGCCAATCTGCGGCTTGCCGGGTTTGTTCAAGGCTTCGAGACATTCTTCAACACGTTGAACCAGCTCTTCGCCGTTCGTTAAGTCTTGAGAAACAGGGGTTGGCACAACAGCCACAACAGGCGACGACTTGGGGCGGGATGCTGCCGGCTGGGGCTTTGGAGTATCTACCACCGAAATCTGAGGCGGTGTCGCTTTGCGAGGTTTCGGAGTTGCCGAAACCTGTGGTTGAGGAACGATCTGTGGCTGAGCAGGGGCAGGCGAGGCAGGTTCCGCTGGTGTCGCAACCTGATACGGCAAGGCCGCCACCAGGCGACCGATTGACGCCACGCGCCGCCACTTACCGCTGGCTCCAAGCTTCACGTCATCATCGGCGCTGAGTTGTTGATTTTTTGCCAACTCCGTCAGCTCAACAAACGTGAGTGGTCCCAATTCAAGGGTGCCGACTCGATAGTACCAGTCGTCGGCCCCCTTGGCAGAGATGTCGAATTCGCTGCTGGCTTTTACTGCTGGCCGAGAGTCTGAATTAACAGGCTTCGAAAACGTCAGTCCCTCAACAAACGACGCTCGTTGCCAACTGAACGATCGCACGGACCGAACCTCGGAATTGGGCGTCAAAATTCCGTTGTTGATCAAATCCTGGAGCTGGGAAAATGAGACTGGCCCCATATCCCGCCCGCTCGATTGATACATCCATTCGTCTGACACTTTAACTCTCCCGGCGACCAGCGGAGTGATCTCTACGGCCGCGAGTTGAAACTATCGCTTTCCAAGTGTGGCATACTTTAATGCGTAAAAAAAACAGTAACTGCCACTGAGAAAACCAGTTGCGTTGGAATCTGCCATTGATCCGATTTTTGACCCAAAACTGGTTTCTCTGAGGAATACATCGGATCTGATGTTTCTGCGGCTTGAGTAATAAGCATTACTTAGTTGGTAATATTATCGCTAATGGCCAAGTGTGTCAACGGATTTCGACGAGCCGGACGCGTGTTTTTGCAAATTCACCTTACATTCGGCAGAGGAAAGAGTTGCGATCCATCTGTGGTGTTTCGTCTGGGTCCGGCACTTTAACCCCTGAGCCAAGGTCGATCGAATGACGCGAGGATTTGCTCTTGGTAACTCGACGGGTGATAATGTCCCTCCCATGTGATGACCGACGGTTTGTTCGCTGTATCTGGAAGAAGACAAGGCATGCAGAAACGAATCAAAGCCCGCGCTCTGAGCGGATATCCCGAATGGCTTCCGGAAGCGCGCCTGGTCGAGATGAAGTGGCTCGACTTGATTCGCCAGACCTTTGAAAGCTACGGTTACTGTTCGATTGACCCTCGTTCTGTCGAAGAGGTCGAAGCCCTCGTATCGAAGGGGGAAAGTCAGGATACCGACAAAGAAATTTACGCCATTACACGGTTGGCCGAACGAGGCGCCGAGGCAGATCTGAAGTTTGCTCTCCACTTCGATCTCACCGTTCCAATGGCGCGCTACGTCGCCCAGAATTACGATTCACTCGTTTTCCCCTTCAAGCGGTACCAGATCCAGCGTGCCTGGCGCGGTGAGAGGCCCCAGGAAGGGCGGTTTCGCGAGTTCTATCAGTGCGATATCGATGTCATCGACAACGACCGCGTCTCGATGCATTTTGACGCCGAAATGCCACGAGTCATTCTTGAGGTCCTTGACAAATTGGGGGTTTCACCCGTTCGCCTGCATGTGAACAATCGCAAGATTCTGGAGGGGTTCTACCGTGGACTGGGGATCGAAGACCCGATCGGGATCATTCGGATCGCCGATAAACTGGACAAGATCGGCCCTGATGGTGTTCGCAGTATCCTGCTGAAGGAGAATCTGGTCCCCGAAGCGACCGCCGACACCTTGCTCAGTCTGGCTCAGATCCGCACCACAGATCTTGGTTTTGTCGAAGCGATTCGTGCGCTGGGAGTTTCACACCCGCTGCTCGAAGAGGGCCTGTCCGAACTCAAAACGGTCGTGGAAGGCTTAAGCGACATTGCGGGTGGGCGAGTCGTTGCCGACCTTTCGATTGCTCGAGGCCTCGATTACTACACAGGGACCGTTTACGAGGTGAAAATGACGGATTATCCGTCGTATCCCACGATCTGTTCCGGGGGGCGGTATGACAATCTGGTTGGCAACTTCCTGAATCGCAAGCTTCCAGGGATCGGGATGTCGATCGGCCTGACACGGATTTTTTCCAAGCTGCTGGCAGAAGGCAAAATCAAGCTGGGTCCGAAGACACCCACTCAAGTGTTTATCGCTTACCTTCCGTGGACCGATCCTCAAAAATTGAAGCAGACGGCCCAGACACTCCGGTCACGCGGTTTCAATGTCGAGACCCATTACGAGGCTGGAAAACTCGATTCGCAGTTGCGTTACACGTCACGCAAAGGGATTCCGTATTTCTGGATCATCGGAGGGGAAACGGATCCTCCCCACGAAGTCAAAAACATGACATCGGGAGCCCAGATCCCGGCCGATCCTGCCACATGGTCTCCTGATGGGGCGGTTTTATGAGCCGCCCGGATCAGCAAGGATATTGAGTCTGTCTCACAATGAGAGAAAAGGTTCTCCATGACAGCGGCATCGCAGGCACTTTTTCCCATCAGACGGCTGATGTGGAAGGAGTATCGAGTTCAGAAATCGCTATGGTTGACCTTGTTGATCTCGGGCGCTGTACCGCAGTTTCTGCTGCGACTGATCGCAACGGATCGAGAACTGCGAATGGCAGGGGTCTGGGCCATTGCGGTGATCGCTCCGTTGATGTTTATGGTCGGTTCAACGGCCGTTCTATTTGCGGGCGAGCGTGAAGAGAGAACGTGTGACTGGCTGTTGAACATGGCCGTACCGGCGCGCTGGACGTTGCTATCCAAATGGGGATTTCTCCTGACAGCAACGCTAGCCATGGCGTTGACTCTCTCGTTGTCTGCTCTCTCGTTGCTCTGGGCGTTTCCGTTTCCTCCCGGTCAATTGCTGGATGGAGGTGCACACGACTCGATTCAAACGGTCCAGGCAGTCGCGGCTGTGGCGGTCGTATGCCTGGTTTGGGGAAATCTGGCATCGTTGCTAAGTCGACGCGTGATCGCTGCGGTTCCTGCGATGGGTTTCTGGTGGATCTTCACCATTCCATTGCCGCTCATTGGCCTGTCGCGACTGTTCGGAAACGCCATGATGCCGAGAGTTCAGACGGTGGCGACAATCACAATGTCGTGCATGATCGGCCTGTTGAACGTCTGGCTGGGTTGGCGCTGGTGTCATGGCAGATATCTGGATGGTTCGGCCGTCACCATCGGGTTATCGAAAATCTGGAGCAGGTGGGATCGAACCGCAGGTAATTCAATTTCCCGTTTGCCCGAACAGGTCGGGTGGGTGCGGAACTGGTGTCGAGACTGGCAGCGATTGATCTGGCAGGAACGCCATCGAGACCATTACTACAAATTGATTGCGTGCAGTGTCTGCTTCCTGGGAATTCTTGCATCACTGGCGGGGCAGATGGCTGGCGACTATCAGCCAGAATTACTGTTCCTGATCATGCTGGCAATTCCTCTGCTGTTGGGAATTCTTGGTTTTCGTTACGACGGCGAGGGGCAATCGCTTCATTTCCTGGCAAATCGTGGAGTCAATCTGCGACATCTTTGGTTGGCGAAACACATCGTCTGGCTTCCCAGGGCGACCTGGATTCTCTCGCTGATCTGGTTTGTCGCTCTGTCGGCGGAATGCCTGATTCACCCGAAAGCTGCCGCGAACGGAGTGGTTTTCAAATTGACAACGGCACTTCAAGACAGGCGCGACGTTGCCATCTATCTGGTTCTGATGGCGTACGGCATCGGCCAGTTTGTCGCAGTCTTGTTCCGCAGTTCAGTTCTGGTACTCGTGGCCGGAGTGACTTGTTCAATCGCAAGTGGGGGGTGGCTGGCCCTGATGTTTGAACTGCAAGTCCCGTTGTGGTGGTCCATGGGAGTGATGATCGCCTTTCTGTTCGGGTGGACATTCTTGCTGGCCCCTCGTTGGCATCGGGAACCGCGATTTACCAGGCGAGATTTCTGGCTGGTACCGCTGTTTGTGGCTCCGCCCGTGATTGTTCTCATGGGTGTTATTCATTGGCGCCTTTACGAATTCGCAGGATTTGGTCCCTCGTCACCAACGCTCTTCGCGGTCATGCATCCGCTCGATTACATTCAGTTGAGCGGGCGGGTGCAGGTACGAATTGATACTGTGAAAGAGCTTCGCGTCGAAATTGCCCGTCAACAGAGTCCGCTGTCGGACGTGGACCTTCAAGCCTTGGAAATTCTGCGGCGTGGCGAGTTACCATCTCAAGCGGGCGGTCCACGACTGACGAGCGAGGCATTCTGGAATCAGTACAAGAACGACTTGGATAAAGTCATGTCTGTGCTCGCGATCAGTACGTGCCGCCGCATCGCGAGTTGGGTAAGTTAAATGGAGGGCACATCCCTTGTGTTGATGTGATTATGGAAGCCGCACGCTTGAGTACTGAAGAGGGGCAGCTTCGTGAAGGGTTGCGGTACTATTGTGCCGTATTGCGATTAACGAGCTACTGGGCAGCACAGAGTTCCTATTATCAGAGACAGCATTGCTGCTGGATTCAGTACAAGGCGTTTCATGGTATCATCGAGTGGTCGAACCATCCCAGGCAGACCCCGGATCTGTTACGAAGCGCCATCAGATCTATGCAGGTCGAGCTGGATCTTTTTCCGTCATGGCGCGAAACATTTGTCGCGCAGCATCTGAGTGAACTGAAGGTTCTGGATGAGCAGATCGAGTTTACAAGAAGAAATCCCGACCCGCGCGCCCATCTACTCAATATGCACAACCTTGTTCTCGCCTATTCACGATACCTTCCCTGGGAAAGGCAGCGGTTTCGGCAACTTCGCGAAAGACAACTGGTCGCATTTGATGATGGCCTGCAATTCTTTCTCGATTATGCAGCGGCGCCAGATGCAGAACGGAGGTTGCAACTTTCAGATCACGTCTCCTACCGAAGAAGCGAAGCCGACGAGGCGAGGATCGACTCATCAACCCCGCTGTTCTACATAGCACCTCAACTTGGACGTCAATCGCATTTGTACAACGGGATCAGGTACTTTCAGCAGAAGCAGATTGAGCATGATGTGGAGAAACGGGTTGCCGTTTTGGCCTTGCTTCTCCGCATTCACAAGCTGGAACACAATTCGTGGCCCAAGGCCTTGGCGGACTTCTTTAACGCTGAGGCAGCAACAGTCAGCGTGCCATCATTGATCATGATTGATCCGTGGAACGGTGAATCGTTTCAGTATTTTGGACATCGGTTCGACCCCACAACGCCACGCCAACTATTGCTTAGCAGCGTTCATGCGGCTCAGATCCGCGACGTGCCGGGGGTCACGTATCAGAAGAATCACCGAGGTCACTATTGGAGAACAGGTCAATCTTTCAAGCCTGGGCTCGACCAAGTCGTTGAGCTTTGGGTCGACAGTGGAAATCTGGTGATCAAGCCGGCCCGAATCTCCGACGGCTTCAATTGATCTGGACTTGATTTCTGTCAGTGCCCGATCATCTTGGCAATGGCGTGAATGCATTTTAGGGCCTTGGGGGCTCGCCTTTTTGAGTCTTGAAAACGGATATCACGGTCTCGGAGTCTTCGACAAGGTGGTGAAGTTGTAAAAATGCTTTGGCCCCTGTTGAGGAATGCTTTTGAAGGCAACTCATGATATGGTCACTCGCTCGCAATCAACACTGGCGGCGATGTCCGGCGGTTGCGATTTCCAGCATCAGCATGATCAACACCTAATCGTTCGTCCTTCCTTGCAGGAGCAAGTCATGGCTTCGTTTTTATATTGTCTGAACGCCAGCACGATCCGACCGACTCCATTGATGGACAAGATTCGTATCGCTGGCGACGCGGGGTATTCGGCCATTGAACTCTGGCACGACGAAATCGAAGCATTTGTGGCCTCAGGACGCCCTCTTGGCGATATTAAGAAAGCACTGTCTGACGCCGGTCTGGTACTCCCGACAACGATCTATCTGCGAGGCTGGTGTGATACGACGGGAGCAGAACATGCTGCCGGCCTTGAGGAATGCAAACGGCGATTGCAGCAGGCGGCGGAACTGGGGGCCGTTCATTCGATTGCCAGCCCCGCCGGAGGAAAAGTTGACGTCGCTCTCGCTGCGCGAAACTATCGCGAACTGGTTGAACTGGGGCTTTCGTTTGGCGTGAAGCCAGCGATGGAATACCTTGGGTTCGTCGAGCAGATCAATACGATTGAATCCGCCCTGGAGATCATGGCCCTCAGCGGTCATCCTCAAGCGACGATTATTGTCGACCCCTTCCATAATTTTCGCGGGGGTGGATCGTTTTCATCCCTCAGTAAGCTGCGTGGAGATCAGATTGCCATCAGTCATTTCAACGATACCCCGGCGTCGCCGCCTCGTCTGGAGCAGCATGATCACAGCCGTGTCTTACCGGGCGAAGGGCATCTCAATCTGAAGGAATGGATTGGCCTGCTCAAGCAGATTGGCTATCGCAGTTGGCTGTCCCTGGAATTGTTTAACGAAGCGTTGTGGGGACAAGACCCCAGAGAAGTTGCCGCACGCGGACTGGAAACCATGCGGGCTGTTGCCGAGGCTTAAATTTATTCATCTTGCGATTGAGCGTTAGCTCGAATTTGAATGAGGGCACGACCCTCATTCGTTCATACCAGATCGACATCCTTCCAGCCATGCCGTCGAAACCGTATCATCGATACGCCTTGTCCCGATCCTGAATGACACGCCCGAAAGGAACACGATGACTGCCGGTCTTTCGCCTGACAAACTTGCCGAACTGCGTCAGTTTGATTCGCCCACGATCTGCAATGCTGTCGAATTGTGGAATCTGCGTCCGAGGAATACCGGATACATGAATTCCTCGATCAAGGCATGTTTTCCCGCATTTCCCCCGATGGTTGGCTACGCGCTGACATCGACGTTTCGCAGCGTGGCACCCCCGCGGGGTGGAGATGCCTATGGCAGCATTGGCGCGCAACTCGATGCCTTCGGTGCAATCCCCGGCCCCCCGGTCATCATCTTTCAGGATCTGGATGAACCTTGCGCTTCGGCGACCTTTGGTGAAGTGATGTGTTCGACCTACAAGCGATTTGGAGCCCAGGGTTTGATTACGTCTGGAACGGGTCGCGATCTGGCACAAGTCGAAGGGCTTGGGTTCCCTGCATTCACGAATGGTGCGATCGCCGCTCACGGGTACTGCCACATCATTTCGATCAATGTTCCCATCACGGTTGGCGGGATCATCATTTATCCGGGGGATCTACTGCATGGCGACCTGAACGGTGTGACCACGATTCCGCCGGAAGTTGCGTCGGAAGTTCCTGATGTCTGCCGCGAGATCGCTCGTGCGGAAGCCATCATTCTGGACTACCTGAAACAATCAGAAGTCACAGTCGCGGGATTCAATGCCGCTCGCAAAGACTGTGGCGATGCGATCAACAAACTGGGAAAACGCTTGCGCGGTGAATAATCGGACAAAGACCTCTTTTGGCTGTTTGAAATCTGTTCTCTCAATGTGGACAATGGAAACTCAATCATCCACGAGTTGTAGTGGTACCCGAAGGGCGTGATCAGCGCCGGTCTCCCTGCTGGTATTGCTCGTGCCGACATGGACATGTCTGTTAGTACATTTCGAAAAATACGGAGAGACTTCGATGAGCCGAACAGGACGGTTTTCTTTGGTCTGCGCGTTGTCGCTTGCCGGCATCGCGATGACGGGATGGTCATTGTGGGCTCAGCCAAAGCCCAAGACGGTTAAGCCGGCTGCAAAGCAGGCGCCCGCTAAAGCTGCGACTCCCATGGCGCTGATTCCAGCTGAGACCGTGCTGTTGATCACATCGGACGGCGATGCTGCTCATCAGGCCGCGTGGGAAAAGACCGCTGCCTACGAGGCCTTCCGGAAATCAGGTTTCCTCGACGTGCTGCAAAAGCTGGTTCAAGGGGTTCTGGAGCAGATCCCCGATGATCGTGCTCATGCGGCGACGGAGATCATGCGCTTCATCTCCGATCATGGTCTGACAATCTCGCTCTCGCTCCCTCCAGGAGATGGTCCAGGGATTCCCTCACTCACCGTCGTGGCTCATGATGCTGGTCCACATGCCGGGGTCCTCGATCAATTCGTCAATAACCTCGGGCCGGACGTGATGGTCACGACCGAAATGGTAAAAGGGCGATCGGTCTCGCGTTTCGTGATTCCAGAAACTCCTGGCGTTGAATTGGCCTGGTGGTCGGAAAAAGACCATTTGATCCTGACGGCGGGGATGGGTGCCGTTGATGGGGCGATCGACGTTGCTGCGGGGAACAGTCCGAATTTCGCATCAACTGAACAAGGCAAGAAGCTGGCCGCCAAACCAGCTTTTGATCGGACAGGCTTCTTGTGGTTTAACATGACCATCCTGAAAGAACGGTTTGGCGCGATCCCGGTCCCAAACGGCGAAAATATCACATCAATCCTGGAAACCTTGGGGCTTGATGCCGTTGATCAATTGCTGATTCAGTCGGGCTATAACGGCCGCAGCATGTGGTCTACGATTGATGTTGGACACACAGGGCCTCGCAAGGGTTTGATGGCGCTGGCAGATGCGACAACAATGTCCCTCAGCGATCTTCCGCCATTGCCGGTCAGTCACGTCGGATTTGCCGCACAAAGCTTGTCGCTGGCAAATCTTTATGACAAGACGTTGGAACTCGTGAAGGGTGCGGTCAAGATGGGCCCGCCCGATGCCTCCGAGCAACTCGATTCGGTGCTTGAGCAGCTTCCTGAATACCTCGGATGCGATCTTCGCGATGATATCCTGGCCGCTCTGGGACCCGTTCAGTGCCTCTACTCGGATTCGAATCAGGGGATCATTTCTGCGGATTACGCTTTGGCAATTCAGGTCACCGATGCTCCGAAGCTGCGAGCGACTGTCGAAAAGCTGTTAAAGCGGATGGCCGATGAAGTTCCGCCGAACTTCGTCGCAGGGATTCAACGGGAAAAGTCTGGTCAGACGCTGACTACTCTGCAGGTCAGCGGAGGGGGCTTTAATCCCACCTTCCTGATCAGCGACAAGTGGTTCTGCCTCGGTTCGTCAGCACAGTCCGTGGAAGCTTTCGCACTTCGATTGAAGGGCGATTTGCCAACTTGGAAACCCGATGCAGAAACGGCGGGAGTCATGGCTGAAGTCCCGAAGAAGTTTTCTTCGTTTTCGATCACATATCCGCGTCAGACTTATCGGGCGTTGATCTCTGCCGCCCCGTTCCTGCTGGGGCTGGGACAATCTGCGATGGCGCAGACTCGCAATTTCGGTGGGCCTCAAATCGAGCTGACGGTATCGCCGATCGACTTCCCACCCGCCGAAGTCGTCACGCGGCCCCTGTTCCCCAACGTCGCCTGGTGCGTGGTGGATGAAACGGGGATTCACGTGACCACTCGAAGTTCTGCTCCCGCAGTTCCACTCGTCGGTGGGGTTGATGGAAGCACGATTGCAGTAACAGCGGTTTTGGTGGCGTTGCTGCTGCCGGCTGTTCAGCAGGCACGAGAAGCAGCTCGGCGGACGCAGTCAAAGAACAATTTGAAAATGATCGGACTTGCGATGCATAACTTCCACGACGTCTTCAACAAGTTCCCGTCCGGAACGATACCGAGTAAAAAACTGAAACCGGACGAACGTCAAAGCTGGCTGATCGGGTTGCTGCCGTATATGGATCAGGCGGCCCTCTATAACCAGATGGATGTCGATCTGCGCGAATCCGCCAAATGGAATGACGAAGATCAGGAGATGTGGATCACCACTGCCATCCCGATTTTTCAGAACCCGTCGAACCCACCTGGATTTCAGGCTGGGGAACCTGCCACAACTGACTATGTCGGCTGGGCAGGGGTCGGAAAGGATGCCCCAACAGAGAAGGCCAAGGCCAACAAGATGGGAATCTTTGGATACGACCGCGCAACGGGCATTCGCGACATTACCGATGGGACCAGTAACACGGTGATGGTCAGTGATGCTGCTCCGAAGAGTCGTGGGCCGTGGGCACAAGGGGGTACCTCAACCATTCGTGCGTTGACTTCCAAGCCCTACGTCAACGGTGAAGACGGTATCGGCAGCCCGCATGTGGGTGGCTTCCATGTCTTGATGGGCGATGGCTCAGTCAGGTTCGTCTCCAATAACATTGACGAACGCGTTCTGGAATCGCTGGCGACTCGTGCTGGCGGTGAAGTGGTGGGTGACTTCTAGTCACCTCAGGTCTGATTCCAGGTCAACGACAGATCAGCCGGAACTTGCTGTTGCGAGTTCCGGCTGACATTATTCTAGAGAGCACCGGGGTGTTGGGTGCATGCGATACCCAAGGCTCAAGTCCGTTTGAAGGCACTCGCCCCACTAAAGCAGGTTGGTGCACAAAGCAAGATGGAATCACGAGGAGTCGTCGCTTGGGATCCCCCGAAACTCCGCAGTCGAGTCTCCGCGAGGAACGCTGGTTTCTGGTGCGAATCGGATTCTTGTTTGTGCTGGGAATCGCCCTGTACCTGGGTGCAATTGTTCTTAAGTCTCAATTCTCCGCCGAGAATAATTATCCGCGAGTACAACTTTCTGACGGAACCTGGTTGGTCTGTCGTGTAGTGACGATCGGGAAGAAACATGAACTGGTTTTTCCGACATCGCTGGGCGAGCAGATAGTGCGTCGAAAGCGAGGGGAGACGGAAACGGTCTCGACGTCGAAGCAACAAATGGTGATCTGGCTCACTCACGAAAATGATCAGAACGAATTTTACGATCTCAACTGGTTCAAGCGGTGTGAACTGACGCTCGCAGACGATTCGCCTGTCCAGCCGAATCAATATCACTTGAAACGCGATCAAGGGGGGCATGGAACGTCAGGTGGAGGTTACAGTGAGGCCAAGCCGTTTGGATCGATCACGACAAAATCCGGTCGCAGTTATGTGACTTGCGAGTTTCCGGTCCCTCGGTCGAATGCAGGGCGAATGCAACTCGATATCTTCGACGGAGCCGACCAACTTGTCGCTCGGTTCCCTCTCCCTTACCCCGACGATTCGATCGACGTGCCGAATGACTGGGTTCCCGACCCGCTTCCGACAACTCATTCGGACGGCAATCTCAGCGTGATACTGAAGGGGGTGACGTTTCCGCGTCCTGAGAAGCGGCGGGGATTAACAGTGATTCCTCAACTGGAATTCCTGCACGATGGCCAGCCGTCCCAGACGTGGAACGCACAACAAGAATTACTCGACCAGCTTGGCAATTCATGCTACGCATGGGAGTGCAATCTGTCACCGCGTGAGTCTGCCTGGAAACTACGGCTGACGCTGAGTCAGAATCCAGCAGGTCGATTCCTTCCCGAGGAATCCAAAACGCTTGATCCAATGGCAGTGGAACTCGCTGGTCAAGCTTCATTTCCGACTGCCATGAATCATACTGTGAATGGCGTCACGCTTTCGATTCTTGGTCTGGCGGGGCCGGGTCCGGTCAACTTCACGCTGCCAGGAACGGGGACTCAAGTGATTTCCAAAACCTTTCAGCCAGGAGAACGAAATTCGGGAATGTCGTCCCAATGTAATGGCACCAGTTGCAAGATCGAACTTTCCAGCGGCCAGCCTTTCATGGTGACGAACACCCCCTGGGGGCCGGATCATTCCATTCAACTCGTGATTCGCGATCAAGCTGGCGAAGTCCTGGAGCAGCGTGGAAGTACCAGTGCCCAGGGAGTAGCGTTCTGGTTCTTTGAACCGAAGCCAACGTCGACATCGATCCAGTTGCAGATCATCGTCCAGAAGTTTCGTCGAGTGGAATTCCTGCTTGCACCTCCGCCAAAGACCGAGAAAGATACAACACCGTAAACGACATCATAAGATTTCGTTGATCAACATCTCAGGAGTACGACTGTGACTGAACCGACCTATTTGCTGGATCGTCGCCAATTCCTGACTTCAACTGCAGCGGCCGGTGCCGGGTTGATGTCGTGCACTCTGGCGCAAGCAGAAAGCAATGCCGCTGCGAATGCTGCCGATGTCGCGTTCTTTCTGGTGAGCGATACGCATTTCCTGGCCAATAAGGAACAGCCAAACGTACTGGACGAAAAATCCATCGCCACCTGTCGATCACTGGTTGACACACTCAATAAACTGCCGGGAACTGCAATACCACTGGAAGCAGGTGGCGGCATCGTGGCTCAGCCACGTGGTGTCATCCACGGTGGTGATTTGATCGATTCCGGGGACAAGAACGGCGGCCCACATCCCAGGATGGTTGAAACCGAATGGGCAGGCTTCGTCGACGAGTACGGATTGACTGGGAAAGACGGCCGACTGAAGTACCCGGTCTACGAAGTCCACGGCAACCACGACTCCCCGCCCGGAAACGGACTGCCTGTGCAGAAGATCATCGAACGCAATATGTCTCGCCCCGGACTGAAGAACGTCTCGGACAATGGCGTTCACTACTCCTGGGATTGGGGGCCTGTCCATTTTGTGAATCTGGGGATCGTCGTTGGCAGTGATCCTCAACTCAAGCGTCCCGGACGTTATAACCCGCTGGAGAGTTACAGCTTTCTGAAAACCGATCTGGAACGAAATGTTGGTAGCACTGGTCGACCGGTTGTGATCACACACCACGTTGACGTCGCCCGGTATTCGAAGCCCTGTGATGAACAGGCAAAAGCGGCTGGAGGGGAGTGGGACTTCTGTGACGTACGGGCCTATCATCGTTTGTTGAAGCCCTACAATATCATGGCGATTTTGTATGGCCATACACATGTCCGTCAGGTTTACCGCTGGAATGGGACACCTGATCGAGTGGAAGATGGAATTCCCGTTTTCAACGTTGATAACGGAAGCCACTTCTCAAGCAATGACCAGGCGTTCTTCTACTTCCACTTGAAAGACGACACGTTGACTTTGCGTGAAGTCCAGACCAAAGACCGATGGCAGTCATTTGCGTTCACACCGCAAGTCTGGTCGCAAAAGGTGAAGCTAGGCCGAGGCTAGTCTCAAGTTTGGCGCCGGTTCGCTCGCTTCGACTTCAACAGAAAGCCGCGGATGAATCGACCGTTGCTCAAAAAGATTCTCCTGACCATAAGCATCTTCATCGCCGCGATATCTGGAGTGGCAGGCAACATCAGTTTCTTCTGCCATTTCGATTTGCAATGGCACGAGAACGGTCTTTATCACTGGTTTACAATTACGGACGGAACACTTGTTCTGGTCCGACTAAATCAATGCCAGCTTCCGGCAGACGGAAAGATCTGGTACGAGGTCGAATGGCAAAACCGTTCACTTCTGCACCGACTTCGACAGATCGAGAGTGACGAACCAACAGGATTCACAGTCGAACGAAAGCGTTGGATTCCAGGTTTCGAATACGCGAAGGGCGACTTCTGGCCACCATTTGTCTGGCATCATCCCAAAATGCGATTTCAGCGGATCAGAATTTCACTTGTGGTGGTGTTTATTCTCGGCTCTGTCTATCCAGCGTACGGGCTAGTGCAACGAGTTCGGCGCGGGGCTCCTACCCGCGCCGAAGCGGCTGATCGAACGTCTCTACTCTGATAGGTTCCGAATCGATCACCTAGTGTGATGGATTGGGGATGTAATTCCCTGTCATCCAGTCAACAAGGAGATCGATTTCACGTTCGGACATTCGTTTTTCGGTGAACTCCATCATGGTGTTCTTTTCTCCATAGAAATCAGCGTGTCCCGGAGCCCGCAGGAATGCTTTCAGCCATTCTCTGCCTGCGTAGCCCGTCAACTTGGGATACCCCGCACCAGCACCATCGCTCAGCGATTCCGTTTCCGTACCGTTGGCCACCGTCATCGCGTGGCAGTCGGTGCAACTGGAGGAAAGTGCACCTGACTTCAACGCTCCGCCCTTGAAGATCTCGCGACCTTGCGCGACCAGCTTTTCGTCAAATTCACCGAGATCCTTGCGGCCACCTTGAGCGGTGAGGAATTCAACCAGCGCCTTCAGGCTGTCGGCATTGGCGGGATCGGTCAACACTTTCTGGTTTTCTTTACACCAGTTTGACATTTCGCCTGTTTGAATGGCTTTCCCCTTTTCGCCCGCATTTTCCAGCGGCTTGAAGGTGGTTTCGTAGTCCGTCAGGACACGAGTGATCCATTCGCGCGAACCGAAGTCTTTTAAGTCGGCCGCGGTTTCCAGTTCAGGAACCTTTGTCTTTACACCATCCTTGTCCACGGTTTTCAGGATCAATTGTCCCGTTGCATCGTGTCCATCAAAGCGGTGACAACTGGAGCAGTTGCGAGCAAACAGACGCGGCCCCTGAGAGAATGGGTCATTGACCAGCAGTTCACGAGCACCATTCTGAGGTGTTCCGTTATTGTACTTTGCCAGCACGACAACTCGATGAGCATCACGTTCGGCAAACTTCAACTTGGCCTGATGCGACTGATTGTGGGTGTCTTCGTGCAGCGTCATCACGGTCAGGATTGTGATTCCCGTCAAGATCGCCAGCAGGAAGCCTCGATTGAAATAATGCCCCATTTTGCTTCTGCCAATAAATGGCATCAGGAAGACGATTCCCATCAGCAGTGTCGGAATATAAATGGCACCAAAGGCGACACCGAACTGGGAAATCTCCTTGAATTCCAGGAAGCGGAACAGGAACAGGAAATACCATTCGGGGCGTGCCGGAAAGTCTTCGCCAGGATCAGCGGGGGCGGTCAATTCGGCCGGCCTCGTCAGTGCGAAATACAGGACGATTCCCAGGACCACCAGGCAGCCCACGGCATCGAACAGCACCTGCTTAGGCCAGAAGGTGTCAGCGGGCTTCCCTTCGGCATGAGGAGGAACCGTAATGCCGTGGCGACGAAAGACGTACACGTGCAGCGCCAGAAACACGACCATTAATGCGGGCAACAGCCCTGCATGCAGTGCAAAGAATCGCGTCAATGTATGGTGCCCATACGCGGCCCCCCCTTGAGCGATCTGCTGAATCTGGGGACCAATGACGGGTGAGGCCCCTGCGATGTTGGTTGCCACCTTGGTCGCGTAGTAGCCCTTCTGGTCCCACGGCAGCAGGTATCCGGTCAACGAGAGCGCAATCACAATCTGCATCAGGACCAGACCCAGCCAGAAATTGACTTCGCGCGGGGCTCGGTATGCCCCATCCCAGATCACCTGCAGGAAGTGCAGGCCAAGCAGCACCATCATTGCCTGGGCTGCGAAATGGTGAATCCCGCGAACCAGCCAACCGTACGCCATTTCATGCTGGATGTAATAGACGCTTTCCCACGCGGTTTGCGTACTGGGACTGTAGGCGGTCCACAGGAAAAACCCTGTAATGACCTGCACCACGAACGCAAATGTCAGCATGCTGCCGGTGATGTAGCGCCAGCGAGCCCCGCCGGGAATCGGTTCATTGAGTGCTTCGTGAACGAGCAGTTTGTAACCCGTGCGGTGGTCAAGCCATTCGAGGAGATCCTTCATTGGACGGCCACCTTTTCTGGAGTTCCGGTGCGGTAATTCTTGTATTCCACAAACACCACTCCATTTTTAACTTCGGCGACCAGGTCATCCAGCATTCGAGGAGGTGTCTCGTTTTTGGGTTTGCCTTCCAGATCGAAAGCACTCTGGTGACAGGGGCAGAAAAACTGCTGGTCTGCTGCCTGATAGTCGACCTTGCATCCCAGGTGTGTGCACGTGTCGTTGAATGCGAGGATCTGTCCATTCGGCATCAACCTGAGATAGACACTTCCGATCACCCGGTTGCGATACAGGGTCCAGGCATCGGTGATATCAGACCGCAACACGACTCGAATCGGTGTGCCGTCCGTCGGCAGTTCGCTCAAGTCGGCCGCTCGCAGCAGACCGCTTGCTCCGCCAGCTCGCTTCCGCAGGATGGGATCGAGAAAGAATAGTCCCCCGGCGATCACGGGAACCAGGCCAACGATACCACCGGTAATCATTGCCAGCAGACTGGTCAGAAAATTACGACGCGGTTCACCGGGTGGCCCCTCGGCGACGTGAGTCGACGGGGGGGATTCAGACGACGAATTTGCCATGCGGAATGATTCCTGAGACTGAAAGTGAGGTTTTCCTGAGGACAAATCGGGCAGGTATCAAGGGGATGGAGCAGTTGCGGTTTTGCGGATAGTGGCCAGAGCATTTGCCATGGCTGTGCGGGCTTTTTCGATCGATTCAGCTAGCGGTCCCGGCATCGTTGTTCCGGCAGCCTGACGGTGGCCACCGCCACCGAAATGTTCGCAGATCTTCGAAACATCCAGTTCTTCCGCGCGGCTGCGGAAACTGACTTTGACCTGACGGTTCTGCAGTTCGATCGCAATAAAGGCCCCGCGGGTGCCAGTGATCTTCAGGCATTCATTGACCAGATCTTCCGTGTCAGACGACACGGCGCTGGTCTCTTCAAAATCCGACCAGGGGATCGAGAGATAAGCGAGTTCCCCATCACAGTCGAGTACCATTCGGGCGAGGGCTCGACCGACCAGATGCATGCGAGCCAGCGTGGAGCGTTCGTACAGTTCGCGATAGATGACCGAGGGGGATGCCCCGTATTCCATCAAGCCAGCAATCCGTCGCATGGTCTGACTTGTCACGGCAGAAAAGCGGAACCAGCCTGTATCGGTCGCGATGGCGGCATAGAGTGCCGTCGCAGCATCCGGGGGAAGTGCGATCCCCAGAAACTGGGCGAGATCGAAGATCAGCGACCCTGTCGCCTCGCATTGAGTGTCTTTGAACTCGGTCGCACCCAGATCATCAGCACTCAGATGATGGTCGATCACAACTCGCAGGGCCGATGATTGACGCATTGCCTTGCCGACATCGTTCAACTGCATCCAGGAACTGGTGTCGACGACGAAGTGCACTTCAGCGGTTGCGATCGCTTCAGCCGTCCCTGCGTCCCCCAACTGCTTCACTTCACGATTGGGGTCGAGAAAAAAGAGGTTGGCGGGGGTGGCGGAAAAGTTGATGATCTGCACGCTTTTGCCCAAAGCTTGCAGCAGACGCGCCAGTCCGATTTCCGAGCCGATGGCGTCGGCATCGGGGCGAACGTGGCTGGAAATCACGAACCGCTGGTGGGCGGCAAGGATCGGACGCAAGGGTTCCCAGTGAATAGTCATCAAAACATCGTGGTTTGGCGGCCGAGAAAAAGCAAGTTTCAACAAGTGTCAATCGGTTGTCATCCAGGCTTCGGCCACTTATACTGCGTAGCTCGCCCCGGATCCTGGGTGCCAAAGTGCGCCTGGATCACCGCTCAAGCGGTGCCATGCTTGTGCATGCTCCGGACCTCCTGAACCTGAGTTCGTACGCTATGTTTGAAGGCATTACCAGCAGCCTGCAGTCCGCGCTTTCGATGTTGACTCGTGGTGGAAAACTCACCGAGTCCAACATTCGTGACGGCTTGGCTCAGGTCCGTAAAGCACTGCTCGAAGCCGATGTCCACTATGACGTTGCGACGAAATTCATTGAGCGGTGTACGGAACAGGCGGTTGGCGAAAAGGTTCTGAAATCGCTGCGTCCCGACCAGCAGATTGTCGGAATCGTCCACCAGGAACTCTGCAACCTGATGGGCCCCACCGATCACTCGCTTCACCTGCGACGTGACGGTCTCAACAAAATTATGCTGTGCGGTCTGCAAGGGAGTGGAAAAACCACAACTTGCGGCAAGCTGGCTCGGATGATCAAGGAACAAGGTCGGCGACCCATGCTGGTTGCGGCCGACTTGCAGCGTCCGGCGGCCATCGAGCAGCTCAAAATCATCGGTCAGCAGCTCGGTGTCCCAGTCTACTCAGAGCCCCCCGCCGGAACCACGCCGTTCAAGGTGTGTGTCAACGGTCTGGCAGCGGCCAAGCAGGCAGGTGTGGATGTCATCATTTTCGACACGGCGGGCCGGTTGCACGTCGATGCCGAATTGATGAAAGAACTTGAGCAGATCGATCGTAAGGTTCAGCCAGATCAGATCTTGCTCGTTTGCGATGCAATGACTGGCCAGGACGCGGTCAACAGTGCCAAAGCGTTCAATGATGCTCTGGAACTGGACGGCGTGATCCTCACGAAACTCGACGGCGATACCCGCGGTGGTGCGGCGATCAGCGTCAAGGAAGTGACCGGGGTCCCGATCAAATTTATCGGTGTCGGCGAACAACTCGATCGCCTGGAACCCTTTCATCCCGACCGGATGGCTGGGCGCATCCTCGGGATGGGTGACGTCGTTTCGCTGGTGGAACGTGCCCAGCGTGAGATGGATGCTGACGAAGTTGAACGTCAGCAGAAGAAAATGGCGGCTGGAAAGTTCTCGCTCGAGGACTTCCAGAACCAGATGAAGATGATCCGGCGGATGGGTTCGCTGAAGGATCTGATGAAAATGATCCCCGGTCTCGGTGGATTGATGGATTCGAACCCGGACATCGACGCTGAAGGGGACATGAACCGGATTGATGCCATCATCAGTTCGATGACCCCGTTTGAGCGGAATAATCCGGACCGGATCGATCGCAGTCGGCGGCACCGCATTGCTCGAGGAAGTGGTACCGAACCGGCTGACATCAACCGGTTGATCAAAGATTTCCAGAACATGTCGGGCATGATGCAGAAAATGTCCGGCCTGGGAATGATGGATCGCATGCGAGCGGTCAGGGAATTGAC
>Ga0194055_10000394_pt1 | contig 34814 bp, 17 predicted proteins | sample SepL449m_MetaG_FD_155482 | JGI IMG/M metagenome (GOLD analysis project Ga0194055, IMG submission 155482) | Anoxic zone freshwater microbial communities from boreal shield lake in IISD Experimental Lakes Area, Ontario, Canada - Sep2016-L442-9m | ecosystem: Environmental > Aquatic > Freshwater >... | reverse complement strand
TCGGGCTTTTTCAGGACGACCTCGCCCATGGCAGGCACGATCTCATGACGGACGAACCGTTCTTCGAAGAATCCCGTGCCGGCCTCGACCTTTTCGGGCTTCACAGCCTCGCCGCCAACCGTCACGGTGACGAGCTCGCTCCCTCCGAGCAGATCCTGACCGCGACCGAGCAACGCCCCCACGGCGTCGGCCGTCGCCATGCTGCCGGGCCAGCGGCTCGTCCGCTTCTGCGACAGGAGCCACGCCTTCATCGCCTCGACGGCATCGGCATCGCCTGCGATCTCGTCGAAGGCCTCGATCATCACGCTCTGCGTCTCGATCGGCGCGGACGCCCAGCTCCACCAGGCCGGATGCTGGTCGCGCCACCACATCCCCTGCCACGAATCCTTCTCCGTGCCCGGCTTTCCGTCGGCGTCCACCGCCCGCTGCTTCAGGCTGTCGATGATGGAACGGGCCGTGTCGCGATCACCCGAACGATGCAGCGCGAGGGCCACGTGCCCCTGCGACCGCCGACCAAGCTTCATCCAGGTCTTCCGGGCCACGTCGAGGCCCCAGCGGATCGCCTCGGCCGCCGCCCCGTCGGGGGGCGCGTCTTCCTTGAAGAAACTCCGCGCGAAGAGGGCGTAGGCGCCCGTGGGCGTGAGCACCGGGTCGTCGATCTTTTCCACCCGCTGCTTCTCCTCGACGAGCCGGCCGTCGAGCCAGGGCAGCGCCGCCACTGCGGGCTGCACATCGATCGCCACGCCATTGGCCCGCAGACGGCCGAAGCCAGCGATGATCGCGAGCGTGACGGGATCGCACGACCGTCCGCCCGGGAACCAGGGCCAGCCTCCGTCGGCGTTGCGAACCGACTCCAGCCGTTCAAAGGCCGCCCGCACCTCGTTCTCGGCCCGCGTGGGGTCGAAGAGCAGCCCAATCCGGGCCCGGGCCTCCCGCTCATCCACCGCGTCGCGGACCCACGGCGTTTCCGCGAGCAGCGTCTTCACGAGGTCGGTGTTCTTCTCGAGCGGACTCTCCAGGGCAGTGGTGCCCTTCCACTGCTCGAAGATCTTCGCAATCCGCGGGTCGGCGGTGGCCACATGACGGGCGTAGGCGTTGGCATAGAGCCTGGCGAAGAGCGTCTCGATGCTCTCGTCGTTCTCCTCCATGAGGCAGGGCAGGGCGAGCACGCCATACCATGCCGGGTTCGAGGCCGCCTGCACGACGAACGACTCGCTCCTGATCTCCGTGCCCGCCGACTCAAGCAACCGGTCAAGCTTTGCGCGTCGCTCGCCCGGACCGCGGATCGTGATCGGCACCGTGTCGGTCACTGGTACCCGCCGCGGCAGCACCGCCACGAGAGCCTCCTCGCCGTCGGCAGCCCGCTTCGCCGACGAGGTCGTGACGCCCGTCGCTGTGTATCGCAGCACGTTGGTGCCATCAGCCACCTTCACGGTAAACACCACCGGCTTCGATTCGCCCGCCGCGAGGTCGAAGGATTGCTGTCGCGGCCCTTCGATCAGCGAGTCTCGGGAATCGCCCGTTCGCGCATCGGCGAGCGCAAAGCTCACGTCACCCGCGAATCGGCCGGTGGAGGTGTTGCTCACCTTCACCGGAATCTGCACGACGTCGCCCTCGCGGAGAAACCGCGGCACGAGTGGCTCGACCATCAGATCTTTGGCCGACACGCACTCATCCAGAAGTGTGCCGCTCCGCAAATCAGCGTCGTGGGCGAGCCCCTTGAACTGCCAGGTCGTGAGCGTGTCGGGGAGCGTGAACTCGATCGTCACGATCCCGTCGGAGCCCGACACGAGCGTGGGCAGGAAAAAGGCCGTCTCGGCAAGGTTCGTCCGGGGCGGCGGCGGTGCTGCGGTGCCCTTGCCGCGGCCGTCGTCGCCATGACTGGCCTCGCCATTTCGAGCGGGAGCCTTGGCCATCATCTCTCGATCCATCGGCGCGGCTGCGGCTGCGGCCGACATCGGAACTCCTTCGTCCATCATCATCGCCACCCCGCCCCTGGCCATCTGCCGCGACAGGAACCGCCCGACTCCTCTGCCACCAAAAAAATGCTGGCCATGCTGTGGCGGGCCAAACGGGTCGAGGAGTTCGCGGTAGGTCATCTCCGCGGCTTCGAGGGCCTCGTCCCAGCCGCCGAGAATGCCATTGAACTGGTTGGGCCCGTTGGTAAACGCCACATCGGCCGCACCCCACTCGCTCCTGAAAAGTCCCAGGAGCCCCGCGCTCGGCCACTGGTGCTCGGCGAGCGTGTCGAGCGACTGGTCGTAGAGCAGCGCGAGAAACTCGGCCACCGCCGGCGCCTCGGGGCCGGTGAGTGGGTCGGCCACGGTCATGATCTTTGCCCGCCAGACCTCCTTCGCCGCGGGCTCGAGCTTCCGTGTGAACCGCTCCCAGCTGACGGCGAACTTTTTGTTCGTCCACGGCACCTGCACCGTCTTCTGCTCGCGGTGCAGCCGACCGTCGCGAACGATCCAGGCGGTCACCGTAAACCCGCCGCGATCCTCGTCGCCCACCGCAACGCTCACGGGCCATTGGGTCCGACCCGGCGCCGTCCAGAACCGTTTCAGCACGAGGCCCGCCCGCGAAATCTCCACGAGCGCGCGGCCGCGGTCGTAGCCCGTGCCGACGATCGCCTGAAACTCGCAGCCGGCCTCGACGGAATCGTGTTGGGCGGCCATCACAAACGGCCGCCTCACGGGATAGCGATCGGCCGCCGGATCGATCACAGTCAACGTCGATTCCGTGCGGACATCCGGCGCGCCTCCCTGGCCGGGAATCGTGAACACCGCCCGGTAGATGCCCACCGGCAGCGTCGCCGTGAACTCCACCTTGCCGGTCTGCGGGCCGGTTGTCGCCGCGCGGCTCACCACGGCCTCACCGAGTTCCCACGTCTCGGGATCGGCGGGGTTCGGAGTTGGTTGTGGGCGTGCACCCCCGACGGACGCCGCCGCCTGCGCCTTCCTCGCCGTGCCGAACGGCCGCGGCAGCGGCGCCGGCGACTGGTTGTCAAACGCACCGCGTTCGACCTCGGCTGGCTGCACGAGGGCGTGAATCGCGAGCGTGCCCGATGCAGGCCGGGGCTCGCGGTCGAGCGACGTGGTGGCGAGCGTGAGTTTCACCGTCGCGGCTGGTCGGCCGCGGTCGTCCTTCACGTCGGCCGCCACGGCCTGCCAGTCATTTCGCTCGATCGCGGCCTCGACATCAGCGTAGCCCGCCGCGACGGTCCGCTCATCGCTCCGCGTCTCGCCGGCCGGATCGGTGACGTCGGCCACCACCTCGTAGGTGAACACGGGCAGCGCCGCCTTCGGCACGCTCTTGTCGGGCAGGGCGGGAAACCGGATCGTGAACGAGCCGTCGGCACCGGTCACCTCGGTGCCCCGGGCGATCTTCCGTCCCGTCTCGCTGAAGGGAATCCAGGAAAAGCACCAGCGACACCAGAACGGCAGTCGCATCCGCCGCTCGACCCGCCATGCCACCTTTGCGCTAGCCACCGGAAGGCCGGTGTAGGTGGTCGCCTTGCCTGGCACGGCGACGGCCTCGCCGAGCCGCACGGCGTCCTTGGGAACCGCAAGGTCCACCTGGAACTTCGGCCGCTTGTATTCCTCGACGCGCACAGCCACACCGCCATTGAAGCCCTGCGTCTCGGCAAGCAGCATCCACCGGCCCGGCAGCGCGCCGGTCGCAATCGGAAACGAGCCGTGAAAGGAGCCCACGTCATTCGTCGCGTGCTCGGCTTTCGCAACCTCTCGGCCGTTGGCGTCGCGGAGCGTGACCGAGATTGGTCGCTTGGCGAGGGCGTGATAGTCGCGGCGTTCGTGATCGAACGAGCCGGCGATGCCCTTGTAGAAGACGGTCTGGCCAGGCCGGTGGATGCCGCGATCGGTGACGAGCACGATCGACGTACCGCGGCTCTCCTGATCCTGCCGCCAGACGTGCAACGAATCGGTCGGCACGGAGTGGAGTTTTCCGGCGATCGTTGCCGTCGCGACAAGGAGCAGTTCGCTTCCCTGTTCAGCGGCGAGTTCGTAGCGACCGTCGGTGTCGGTCGTGGCTGAACCCCGCTCGACGAACCCGGCCGAATCCAACCGCTGCTGACGGACAAATACCTTCACCGTCGCCCCGGCCACCGGTTCGCCCGACGCGATGTCGACCACGTGGCCCGCGAGAGCCGCTGTCCGCCGGTCGGGCGACGACACGATTGCCAGTCGCGTCACCCACACGAGCGTGGCCTGCACGACATTGTTCTTGTCACTGAAACTTGGATCGTGGCTGGCGATCACCCAATACGCCCCCGGTTCGAGCGACTCTGGCTCAAATACCGCGACCGGAAGATCCTGGTGCCGCGACCGGTAATCGGAGGTAGCCGGTAGGTCGATGGCCGCCGTCTTCACCGCTGGGAGGGCAAGAATCGCCGCGCGGTCGGCGTCATCGAGCCACGCCGGATTCGGCTTGCCCGCCTTGAGCCGCGCCTCCCAGTCGGCCTTGGCAAGCCGCAGGTGCACCTTCGCGAGGTTGCGGGAGGTGACGCGAACCACGGGCCAGGGCGCCGCCCATGCCTCCTCCGTGGCGAGAGCGAGTTCCCGCGACTCGATCTGCGTGATCAGGTTTCTGCAAAGCTTTCCGCCGGGGCTGTCGGGATGCCGTTCGACACCCTTCGCAGCGATGGCTCGGGCCTCAACGAGGTCGTCATGCTCGCGGGCGATCTCCGCCAGCGAATACCTCGCCTGCGCCGCGATCTCGTGGTCGCCCGCCTGCGACAGAAACGACTCCAGGGCGTCGGCTTTTCTGTCGGCCACGGTCACATCGCCGGCATCGACCGCCACGCTCGCGGCCCAAAGGATCCGGTCGAGATCAGCGGCCAGGAAGGCCGTGCGGTCGGCATCGGCGGCGTGGAAGTCGAGCAGGGCTCGATGGAGCCGGGCCGCATGGAGGATCGGCGAGTCGGTGTCGGTGATCGACTTCTGCTCCTCCGGATTCCACGCGCGGAAGTCCGCAGCCGTGCCGAGGACCGGACTTGTGGCCTCCAGTTCAAAGGCGTCTTCCGGCGCGGCGAGGCCGCGTTCGCCTGACGATGCAAACGCGATCGCATCGTGGATGACGACGTCCCAGACGGTAGGCCGGTAGGCGTCGGGCATCGTGCCTTTGGTGAGGATGGCCGACCACTCGCCCACGGGCAGCCGCTTGAGCGTGTCGTGGCCATCGATCGCCGCTGCGAACCGGCTCCGAATCTCACCGACAATTCCTGGCAGGTCCCATTCGCTGATCCGCGCGAGATCCGTGGCATCGGCCCCGCCTGCGGTCCGCTGCTGAAACCGCCAGCGGTTCATCTGAAAATAACCCCACGTCCAGTTGGCCTGGATCGCTTCGAGCACGTCTCGGGTCTCTGCTGGCGCCTTCTCGATCGCGGCGGCGAGCCGCAGGAGCCTTTCGGGATCGTCGGGGGCGCGATCGCCAGTCTCGGTGAGAATGCGCGTGGCGATCGCCCGAGCCACCTCGGCCCATGCCTTGTCGGCCACGGCCGCCTGCTCGACGCCCGCGAGCGCCTCGGCGGCCGACTTCGGCTTCCCCTCATTCAGGGCCCCTTCGACCCGCTTCCAGGCGTCGGCCCGGGGGCCGGAAGGCACCTCATCGGCACGAAGTTCGTGACGCGGCACGGTCAGTCCTCCGGAGATGGCGAGGCAACACAAAACGGCGGCACGTCGAACCGCACGTGGGAACACATTCCTCGCTCGCATGGTGGAAACCCCTCACCGGTCTGATTTTTCAGTCCGCGAAGTCTACGCACCTGCCGAAAAACAGTCGCCGAAACGCCCGCAGATGTCGAGTTGTTGCGCCGAAAACCGAGTGCTAAAATAGAGGCGGTCTACGGTGAACGGCGGAGCGCAACGCCGATTCCTTAGTTCGCACGTGCAGAATGCCCTAGCTACCGGTCGGGGCGTGGCAGCAACGAGGAGTTCGCATGCGTCCGTCCGTGATCACTCTCGCCCCGCTTCTCGCGGCTTTCGCGGCCGCGTCGTCGGTCGCTGGCGACGTGTCCTACAACAAGGACATCCGGCCGATCCTGGTCGAGAACTGCTTCTCGTGCCACGGCGCTGATAGCGCCAGCCGCAAGGCGGAGTTGCGGCTCGATCACCGCGACGAGGCGGTTGAATCGGGAGCCATCGTTCCTGGTGATCCCGATTCGAGCGTCATGCTCGACCGCGTCTTCTCGGACGATCCTGAGGAGGTCATGCCGCCGCCGGCCCTCAAGAAAACGCTCACGGCCGGGCAAAAGGAACTCCTCAAGCGGTGGATCGCCGAGGGATCGGAGTATGAGCCGCACTGGTCGTTCATCCCGCCAAAGCGGCCCGATTCGCCGGCGGTGAAGCACGAGGCCTGGGTCAAAAATCCGATCGACCGGTTTATCCTCGCCCGCCTCGAAGCGGAGGGCCTCGCTCCGGCCCAGGAAGCCGATCGCCGCACGATTGCCAGACGGGTCGCGCTCGACCTCACCGGACTGCCCCCCGACCCCGTGGTGGTCGATGCCTTCGTCGCCGACCCCGCCCCCGACGCCTACGAACGGCTCGTCGATTCGCTCCTCGCGAGCCTCGAATGGGGCGAGCATCGCGGCCGCTACTGGCTCGACTACGCGCGATACGCCGACACGCACGGCATCCACATCGACAACTTTCGCGAAATGTGGACCTACCGGCAGTGGGTGGTGGGCGCCTTCAATCGCAACCTGCCGTTCGATCAGTTCACGATCCTGCAACTGGCCGGCGACCTCGTGCAGGACCACGGCCCCAGCCCCTCCCCCGATCAGATCCTCGACAACCGGATTGCCAGCGGCTTCAACCGCTGCAACATCACGACGAGCGAAGGGGGAGCGATCGACGAGGAGTATCTCGTGCTCTACGCGCGAGACCGCACCGAAACCACCTCAGCCGTCTGGATGGGACTGACGACGGGCTGCGCCGTCTGCCACGACCACAAGTTCGATCCGCTCTCGCAGCGCGAGTTCTACGAACTCGCCGCCTTCTTCAACAACACGACGCAGAAGGCGATGGACGGCAACGTCCGAGACACGCCGCCGATCCTCACGGTGCCGGCGCCCGAGGATAGGGTGCGGTTCGCGGCGCTCGAAGGCGAGATCCCTGCCGCGAAAGCCGCCGTCGAGGCGCGCACGCAGGCCGCCCGACCCGAGTTTGAATCGTGGGTGAAGTCCTTCACTGCCGATTCGATCGCCGCGATGCTCCCCCGGGAGACGCCGCTGGTGCGTCTGCCCCTTGCCGAAGGCTCGGGATCGACGACCCACGTCTCCCTCCTCGGCAAGGAGACCGACCTCCCGCTCACCGCGAGCACGACGTGGCAGGCAGGGCCGAGCGGATCGCCCGCGGTCATGCTGGACGGCAGGGCAGCCGAACTCCCGGGCAGCGGCGACTTCGAACGCGACGAGCCGTTCAGCCTCACCTTCTGGCTGCGGCCACCGGGCGGCGGCCCGAGCGGCGCCGTGATTGCCCGCATGGACGAGTCGCAGGAGCACCGTGGCTGGGACATCTGGATGGAAGACCGCCGGATCGCGATGCACCTGATCCACGCCTGGCCCGAGGAGGCCGTCAAGATCGTGGCCGAAGCCCAACTTCCGGCCGATGCCTGGACGCTCGTCTCGGTCACCTACGACGGCACAGGCAAGGCCGAAGGCGTGACGGTCTCCTATGACGGCAAGCCACAGAAACCGAGGATCGACAAGAACCAACTCCACGAGAAGTCGATCAAGACGTCGGCGGCGCTCACGGTGGGCAGCCGCTCGAAAGGTGGCGATCTGAAGGGCGTCGGCCTCGCGGACCTCTCGATCTGGGGCCGGACGTTGTCGGCCGAGGAGGTGGCGGCATGCTGGCGGGCGCACCGACTCCGATCCATCGTGCCGCTGCCACCCGACGAGCGGGTCGCGGCGGCGGGCGATCTCTACGACGGCTGGCTGTTGGCTGACGAGCAGCACAAGACGCTGTCCGCCACTGTCGGCACGCTCGAGGCGGAGATGGCCACGCTCAAGAAGCGGGGCACGATCGCCCACGTGATGCACGAGAAGACCGACATGGCGAAGGCCCACGTTCTCGAACGCGGCGAATACGACAAGCGAAAGGACGAGGTCCAGCCAGAGACGCCCGGCATGCTGCCGCCGTTTCCGGAGTCGCTACCGAGAAACCGGCTCGGGCTCGCCCAGTGGCTGCTCCTGCAGGACCATCCGCTCACCACCCGCGTGACGGTGAACCGGTTCTGGCAGGAGGTTTTTGGCACCGGCCTCGTGAAGACCAGCGGCGACTTCGGGATCACCGGGGAGTTGCCGATCCATCCCGAACTCCTCGACTGGCTGGCGGTCGAGTTCCGCGAAGGGGGCTGGGACGTCAAGCGGCTCTTCCGGCTGATGGTGACCAGCGCCGCCTACCGGCAGGCCGCCACTGCCACGCCCGAAAAGCTGACCAAAGATGCCTCCAACCGACTCCTTTCCCGCGGGCCGAGGTTTCGCATGGACGCCGAGATGGTCCGCGACCACGCGCTCGCCTCCAGCGGCCTGCTGGTCCGACAGATCGGTGGACCGAGCGTACGACCCTACCAGCCCGAGGGCGTCTGGGAGGCAGTCGCCATGGAGGGCAGCGACACGCGAAACTACGTCCGCGACAAGGGGGAGGGGCTCTACCGTCGCAGCATGTACTGGTTCTGGAAGCGGTCGGCACCGCCGGCCTCGATGGACATTTTCAACGCCCCGTCGCGGGAAAACTGCTGCGTGAAGCGGGAGCGGACCAACACGCCGCTCCAGGCGCTCGTCACGCTCAACGACCCTCAGTTCGTGGAGGCGGCGCGGGTTCTCGCCGACCGGGCACTGGAACTCGCGGCCGGCGACGATGACCAGCGGCTCGAGTTCATCGCCGAGCGGCTCCTGGCGCGGCGATTCTCGGCCGACGAGTTGCCGGTCGTGAAGAAGTCGCTCGCCGATCTCGCCGCCTGGTACGCCGCCCACCCCGATGAGGCAAAGCAGTTGATCGCCGTCGGCGACTCCAAGCCCCGGGCAACCGACGCGGCGCAGCTCGCCAGCTGGACGATGCTCACCAACGAGCTCATGAACCTCGACGAGGTCCTCTGCAAATGAATCCTCCGATCCGCTCGCCCCTCGATGCACTGGGCCTGAACCTCACCCGTCGCCGCTTCTTCGAGCAGGGTAGCCACCTGCTGGGCGGCGCGGCGCTGGCGTCGCTCGCCGCCCAGGATGCCGCCCGCGGCGCAGCCTCCGTGGGTTCGACGATCGACCGTGTTGCCGGCGCGATCGGCCCGCACTTCGCCCCCAAGGCGAAGCACGTCATCTATCTCCACATGGTCGGCGGCCCGCCGCAGCAGGATCTCTTCGACTACAAGCCGAAGATGGACGACTGGTACGACAAGGACCTCCCCGAGAGCATCCGTAACGGCCAGCGGCTCACCACGATGACGTCGGGGCAGACGCGGTTTCCGATCGCACCCTCGAAGTTCAAGTTCGTCCAGCACGGCGAGTGCGGGATGTGGATGTCGGAACTCCTGCCCTGGACCGGGAAGATGGCCGACGAGATGTGCTTCATCCGCAGCATGCACACCGAGGCCATCAACCACGAACCCGCGATCTGCTACATGCAGACCGGCAACCAGATCGTCGGCCGCCCGTGCCTCGGCTCGTGGACGAGCTACGGCCTCGGTAGCCTCAATAGCGACCTGCCCACGTTCGTCGTGCTCGTGGCCCGGTCAACGAAGCCCGAGCAGGCGCAGGCGATCGGTGCCCGGCTCTGGTCGAGTGGCTTTCTGCCCGGCGAATACGCCGGCGTGAGCTTCCGGAGCGCCGGCGATCCGATCCTCTACATCAACAACCCGCCGGGCGTGTCGGATGCCGTCCGCCGCACCACGCTCGACGGCCTCCAGGCCTTGAATCAGCGGACGCTCGAGCAGATCGGCGACCCGGAGACGCGGACGCGGATCGCCCAGTACGAAATGGCCTTCCGCATGCAGGCGAGCGTGCCGGAACTCACGAACATCGCCGATGAATCGGCGAGCACACTCGCCCTCTACGGCGACCAGGTGAAGGACCCGGGCTCGTTCGCCAACTCGGTGCTGATGGCGCGGCGGATGGTGGAGCGGGGCGTGCGGTTCGTGCAGATCTACCTCAACCATTGGGATACCCACGGCAACGTCGTCGGCCGACTGACAAACGGCTGCAAGGACATCGACCAGCCCTGCTACGGACTCATGCAAGACCTCAAGGCCCGCGGCCTGCTCGACGAGACTCTCATCATCTGGGGGGGCGAGTTCGGCCGCACGGTCTACTCGCAGGGGGGCCTCTCGAAGGAGAACTACGGCCGCGACCATCATCCGCGGTGCTTCACGATGTGGATGGCCGGCGGCGGCGCGAAGGGGGGCACCATCCACGGCGAGACCGACGACTTCTCCTACAACATCGTGAAGGATCCGGTGCACATCCGGGACTTCCACGCGACGGTCATGCACCTGCTCGGTTTCGATCATGAGCGGTTCACCTACCGTCACCTCGGTCTCGATCAGCGACTCACCGGCGTCGAACACGCCCGCGTGGTGACGGACCTGCTCGCCTGATTGGGTGGGTTTTCACCGATTCACCGCGCGACGACGCATGGCGATCAGACGCAGGCAGTCGATATACTCGTGATTCCTGAGTGTGCGACGAAGATCGTCCCGTTTCGAGATCGTTCCCTCCGTCGGAGTCTCTGATGCCTTGTTCGTCGTTGTCCCGCGGCCCCTGTCTTGGACGCATCGTCGGAGCCGCCTGCTTCGTCCCGCTGCTGCTGGCCCTCACCGTCACGCCCCTCATCGGAGCCGACGACAAGGACAAGTCGAAGGAAAACGATCCGTTCACGACGGCCCGTGAGATCCTGGCCATTCCACCGCGTCCCGCCCGGCCGGCGCTGCCTCCCAGCCGGCTTCCCCTCGAAGTGCTCGAAGGCGAGCGGATCGCCTTCCTGGGCAACTCCACCGCCGAACGGATGAGCCTCTTCGGTCACTTTGAGTCCCTGCTCCACCAGCGTTTCCCCGGCAAGCACCTCGTGGTCCGCAACTTCGCCCGCCCCGCCGATGAGGTCGGCAACCGCCAGCGGCCTGGCGACTACACGAAGCTCGACGATCCCGTGGCCGCCTTCGGCGCCGACACCTACCTGCTCTTCTTCGGCTTCAACGAGTCGTTCGCCGGCCCGGGGGGCGTGACTACGTTCGCGGCCGACTACGAGAAGCTCCTCGATGAACTGGCCAATCAGTATCCCCGCGACGACACGAAGGCCGCCCCACGGTTCGTGATCGTGTCGCCCATCGCGGTCGAGGCCAGCGGCAGCCCCTACCTGCCCGACGCTGAGGCCCAGAACGATTCGCTCGCCCTCTACCGCGACGCCGCAAAGGCCGTCGCCGAGAAGCGGGGCCTCGCCTTCGTCGACCTCTTCGACGCCACCCGGAAGGAGTTCGCAACGCAGCCGAGCCTCCAGCACACGATCAACGGCTGCCATGTGAACGAGGCCGGCGACGCCTTCGTCGGCGGCCTGCTCGACCGATCCCTGTTTGGCGGTCCAGCCTCCAGCCAGCTCTCCGCATCCGCGTTTGAAAAGCTCCGCGCCGCGGTCAATGACAAGTCGTGGGTGCACATGCAGGACTACCGGATGGTCAACGGCTGGTACGTGTACGGTGGCCGTCGCACGTTCGACACGGAAACCTTCCCGCGCGAGTACGCGAAGATCCGCGGCATGGCGGCCGTCCGCGACGCCCGTATCTGGAACATCGCCGAGGGCAAGCCCGTCGCCGGCACGCCCGACGACTCCGCCACGGGTGAACTGATCGTGCCCAATACCCGGTTTGGTGTTCCCGGACAGGCCTACAGCGAGAACAAGGAGGGGGGACCGACGATCCTGCCGCCCGCCGACTTGATCAAGACCTGCACGGTGCCCCCCGGCTTCGAGATGAAGCTCTTTGCCGACGAGACGAAGTTCCCGGAAATCGCCAAGCCCGTGCAGCTGGCCTTCGATTCGAAGGGTCGCCTCTGGGTGTCGACGATGCCGAGCTACCCGCAGTGGCAGCCGGGCGATCCAGCGCCGACCGACAAGCTCGTGATCCTGGAGGACACCGACAAGGACGGCACGGCCGACAAGAGCACGGTGTTCTACGACCAGCTCCATTGCCCGACCGGCTTCCAGTTCTTCGACGGCGGCGTGCTCGTGATGGACCAGCCGCGGATGCTCTGGCTGAAGGACACCGACGGCGACGACAAGGCCGACGTCGTGGTGCATGTGCTCGACGGCTGGGCCACGGAGGACACCCACCACACCGCCGGCGCCTTCGAGGCCAGTCCCGGCGGCCTGCTCCACATGCTCGAAGGCGTGGCCATGAGCACGGCCGTCGAGACGCCGTGGGGCCCGTTTCGCAACTATGGTTCGTCCGGGGCCTATGTCCTCGATCCACGCACGTGGAAGCTCCGCCACTTCAAGACGCCCGGCTACGGCAATCCCTGGTGCTACGTCTTCAATGAGTGGGGTCAGGGCATCTGCGGCGACGGCACCGGCGCTGCGCAGCATTGGGATACGCCCCTCTCGGGCGCCCAGTACGGCGGCCGCAAGGGGCTCAATGCCGTGTTCGACACTGAGAATATGCGGCCTGTCGTGGGAAGCGACTACCTCCGCACAAGGCAGTTCCCCGACGACGTTCAGAATCAGTTCATCTACGCCTGCGTGATCAACATGAACGGCATCCCGCGGTGGACCATGTCCGATGACGGTGCCGGCTACAAGGGCGAGCGGGTGCGGCACGACCCCGCCGATCCCAAGACTCCCTTCGACCTGCTCAAGAGCACCGACAAGCACTTCCGGCCGGTCGACCCGCAGATCGGGCCCGACGGAGCCCTCTGGTTCGGGGACTGGGCCAACCCGCTGATCGGCCACATGCAGTACAGCCAGCGCGACCCAAACCGCGACCACATCAAGGGGCGGATCTACCGGCTCTTCTACACGCAGAAGCCGCTGGTCACTCCCGAGACGCAGTTCGGCAAGTCGACTCGCGAGGTTCTCGATCAGTTCAAGGCCCACGAATGGCGGACGCGGTACCGCGCCCGCGCCGACCTCCAGTCGCGACCACGAGACGAGGTCCTCGCTGCGGCGCGGCAGTGGCTTGGCACAATCGGCTCCGATCCCGATGCCGACCGCCTGAAGACCGAAGTCCTCTGGTTGCAGCAGAGTTTTCATGCCGTGGATTCAAGCCTCCTCGGCGATCTCCTGCAGGCACATACGCCCGACGCCCGGGCCGCGGCCACGCGGGTGCTCACCGACGAGCGGGACCAGATTCCGGGGGCCATCTCCCTGCTGACCGCCAAGGCCACCGACGCCAATCCACGCGTCCGCTGCGAGGCCGTCCGTGGCCTGAGCTTCATCCCTAACCTCGACGCCATGAGGGCGGTCATCGCCGCAGCCAACGTGGAGCCGACCGACCGATACGTCGACTACACGTGCGATGCGGCACTCGGGGCAAACATTGGGGTCTGGAAGGGCGAGTACGACGCCGGCCGATTCGTGACGGACGATTCGCGTGCTGAGAGCATCATCGACAGCGTGCTCGGCCTCGAGCGGAAGGCGCAGGAGATCGTGCCCTACCTCTCGATCCTCACCAGCAAGGATCCGCAAGCCGAGGAGGCTCGGAACAAGGCGATGCAGGCCCTCGCCGACGTCAGGGGAGGCGACCGCCAGAACGGCAAGGTCGTGTTCCGCCGCGTCTGTGCGGCCTGCCACAAGATCGGCAACGAGGGGTCGGACTTCGGGCCGAACATGGACGACGTCGGCAAGCGGCTCTCGCCCTACAAGCTCGTCGAGTCGATCATCAATCCCAACGCCGACATCGCCGAGAAGTATCTCTCCACGTCGGTCCTCACGAATGACGGCCGGAGCATCGTCGGCCTGCTCGTCAGCGATACGCCGGAGGAGGTCGTGATCTTCGACGGCAAGGAGAAGAAGACGGTCGCCGTGGCGGACATTGACGAGCGAACGCAACTCCGGCAGAGCAGCATGCCTGAGGGCCTCGCCGCCACGCTCTCGCCCAACGAGTTTCTCGACGTGATCGCGTTCCTGAAGTCTCTGAAAAAATAGTCGAGCCCCACGGGCGTTCATGGCCACGCGTTCCATCCATCATCCGAGGCGTAGCCCGGTTGCCTGGCTCGTGGTAGCCGCAGCCGTGGCGGCGAAATCCGCCCAGGCAGTCGATTTCACGCACGAGGTGGTGCCGATCCTGCGGAAGCACTGCGGCGAGTGCCACACCGGCGACGCCCGGCAGGGGGGCTTCTCGCTCAACACCCGCGAAGACCTGCTGGCCGGGGGCGATTCCGGTACGCCCGGGCTCGTTCCGGGCGCTTCGGCCACCAGCGAACTCGTGGCCCGGATCACGAGTGACGATCCCGACTATCGGATGCCAAGCGACGGCGAGCCGCTGCCGCCCGAGGCCGTTGCCGTCCTGAAGGCGTGGATCGACGAGGGGGCCCCGTGGGAGCCTGGCTTCGCGTTCAAGGGAACGGCGTGGGAGCCCCCGCTGGCCCTTCGTGAGGTCGTGCTGCCACCGGCCATCGATGGCCGCACAAACCCCATCGACCGCGTCGTCGATGCCGCGCTTGCGGCGCACGGCGTGCCGCGGCCGCCCCGGTGTGACGACCGCACCTTCATCCGCCGGGCGAGCCTCGATCTCGTGGGCCTGCTGCCCGAGCCCGACCGGGTCGAGGCGTTCGTGGCCGACACCGATCCCAACAAAAACGCACGGCTTGTCCGTGAACTGCTCGACGACGACGTCGCCTACGCCGACCACTGGATGACATTCTGGAACGACCTCCTCCGTAACGACTACACGGGTACGGGCTTCATCACTGGTGGCCGGCGGCAGATCACCACCTGGCTCCACCGCTCGCTTGCCGCCAACGTCCCCTTCGACCGGTTCGTGCGGGAGCTCGTCTCGCCTACCGATGAGTCGCGCGGTTTCATCGACGGCATCGTCTGGCGTGGCACGGTCAACGCCAGTCAGACCGTACCAATCCAGTTCGCCCAGAACATCGGCCAGACGTTTCTTGGCATCAACCTGAAGTGCGCGAGCTGCCACGACAGCTTTGTCGATCGCTGGACGCTCCAACAGACCTACGACCTGGCCGCGGTCACCTCCGAGCAGCCGCTGGAACTCGCCCGCTGCGACAAGGCGACCGGCGTGATGGCGACCCCGGCGTGGATCTTCCCAGACCTTGGGCAGATCGATGCCACGCTGCCGCCACCAGCCAGGCTCGCCCAACTCGCCGAGATCATGACGAAGCCGGGCAACGGCTGGCTCTCGCGGACGCTCGCCAACCGCCTCTGGCACCGGCTCATGGGCCGCGGCATCGTGCATCCTATTGACAGCCTCCGCACGCAGCCGTGGAGCGAGGATCTGCTCGACCTGCTTGCTGGCGATCTCGTGTCGCACGGCTGGGATGTACGGCACCTGCTCGAGACGATCTGCACGTCGGAGGCCTACGCCGCGGCAACGCCGGCCGTCGAGGGCCTGCCCCGGGGAACCGACTACGTGTTCCGCGGCCCGCTGCCGCGGCGAATGACCGCCGAGCAGTTCACCGACGCCGTCTGGGCGCTCGCCGGCACGGCTCCCGCGAAGCCCGACGCCGAGGTGCTCGCGGCCCCGGCCCCGGCCTCAACGCCGATGGTCCGCAGCGCACTTGTGAAGGCAACGCCGCTGATGGCCGCCCTCGGCCGGCCGAACCGTGACCAGGTCGTCACGAGCCGTCCGTCCGATCTGACGACCCTGGAGGCGATCCTGTTGGCCAACGAGCAGTCGCTCGCCGACGAGATCGCCAAGGGAGGCGGCCGTATCCTCGCGGAGCATGGCCCTGATCCCGATAGAATCACATCGTGGATCTTTTCGGCCGCTCTCTCGCGGCCGCCGACGGCGGCCGAGGCTGCCGTCGCCCGGGATCTGCTTGGGGCCGCGCCGACCGCGGAAAGAGTGGCTGATTGCCTCTGGAGCGTGGTGATGCTGCCGGAGTTCCAGTTGGTGCGATAATGGAGCAGGAGTACCCGTCATGAAAAGCCGCCGCGAGTTCCTCGAGTGTCTGGCCGCCGCCGCGACCACCACGCTCGCCCTGCCGGAGCCACGGGCCCGCGGCTCGGAGCAGGGCTCCCGCATCGTGCATCCCGCGCCCCGGGCCGACGCGATGATCGTCCTCTGGATGGCCGGCGGCATGGCGGCACCGGACACGTTCGACCCCAAGCGATACAAGCCGTTCGAGCCCGGCCTCGCGGTCGCCGACGTGATCAGCACGTTCCCTGCGATCCCCACTGCGATCGACGGCGTACAGATCTGCGACGGCCTGCCCGAGATCGCCAAGGTGCTCGACCGGGCGACGCTCATCCGCTCACACGTCCAGCCTGATCTCGGCAGCATCCTCCACTCGCGACACCAGTATCACTGGCACACCGGCTACATCCCTCCGCAGACCGTTGCCTGCCCGCACATCGGCGCGTGGATGGCCCGCGTGCTCGGGCCGCGCAACCCCGTCATGCCCGCGTTCGTGAACATCGGCCAGCGACTCGAAGGACTGGGCGAAAACGAGGAGATCAAGGCGTTCACCACCGCCGGCTTCTTCGGCAGCGAGTTCGGACCGATGAACCTTCCCTACCCGGAGCAGGCGGCCCTGGCCGTACGCCCCCCGGAGGGTATGTCGGCGGAGCGGTTCGCCGAGCGATACGCGGCCATGAAGCGGCTTGCGGCGGCGTCGGCACACCGCGAGTTCACGAGCGACTTCCACCAGGAGTCGATGCTCCGCAGCATCGACAACGCCCACCGGCTGCTCGGTGCCAAGGAGCGGGAGGCCTTCGACATCACGCGCGAGCCGAAGGAGGTTCAGGAGCGGTATGACACCGGCCGCTTCGGCCGTGGCTGCCTGCTCGCACGGCGGCTCGTCGAGAACGGGGCCCGCTACGTCGAGGTGACCACGGAATACGTTCCCTTCGTCCACTGGGACACGCACGAGAACGGCCACGAACGGGTGGCGGCTCTCCACGCCGAAATCGACCGCCCCATCGCAGCTCTCATCCGCGATCTCGAGGAGCGGGGCCTGCTCGATCGCACGCTCGTGGTGATCGCCAGCGAGTTCAGCCGCGACATGATCACGGAGGGTCAGCCCGGCTCGGATGCCCAGGACCAGGCGAGTTCGCCGAAAGACTTCCTGCAACTGCCAGCCCACTACGGCCAGCACCGCCATTTCACCGCCGGCTCCACGGCGGTGCTCTTCGGAGGTGGCATGAAGCGAGGGACCGTGTACGGAAAAACCGCCGACGAGCGGCCCTGCATCGCGATCGAGAATCCCGTCTCGATCACTGACCTCCACGCCACGTTCTTCACGGCCATGGGCATCAGCCCGAGAACAGTGTTCGACATCGAGAACCGCCCCTTCTACGCGACGCTGGACGGCAAGGGCCACGCCGTGGAGCCGTTGTTCGCGTAGCCTTCATCACTCCCAACCCGTAGCCGCAGGTTGATAACCTGCGGCGCATCATCGCCGACCTTGCTTCATGTGCAGGTTGACAACCTGCACCTACTTTTCCCGTATCCGCAGGTTGATAACCTGCGGTCCATCACAGCCGATCATGCTTCCTGTGCAGGTTGACAACCTGCATCTACTTTTCCCGTAGCCGCAGGTTGGTAACCTGCGGTGCATCATCGCCGACCTTGCTTCCTGTGCAGGTTGACAACCTGCACCTACAGTGAAGCGTCGGGTATCCTCGCACCATGGTCTGGGAACACACCTACGATCCGCTTGGCTCGCCCGTTCTCTCCACGCTCGTGGCGGCCGTGCCCCTCGTGGTGCTGCTCGGGCTGCTAGCCTTCGCCGGATGGTCGGGCATGCGGGCGGCGGTGGCAGGGCTGGCTGCAGCGCTCCTGATCGCCGTCAGCGTGTTCGGGATGCCGGCCGATGCGGCCGTCGCGGCCGCGGTGCACGGCGCGGTGTTCGGACTGTTCCCGATCGGCTGGATCATCGTGACGGCGATGTTTCTCTACCGGCTCTGCGTCGAAGCCGGCGCGCTCGACGTCATGAAGCGGTCGGTGATGGGGCTCTCAGCCGACCACCGCCTCCAGGCGCTCCTGATCGCGTTTTCCTTCGGTGCGTTTCTCGAGGGGGCGGCCGGGTTTGGCGCCCCCGTCGCGATCTCCGCCGCGCTGATGGTGGGCGCCGGATTCCCGGCCTTGGAGGCGGCATGCCTGGCACTCTTGGCCAACACGGCGCCCGTGGCCTTCGGTGCCCTCGGCACGCCGATCATCACGCTCGCGAAGGTCACCGGCCTCGACGAACGGGCCATCTCGGCGATGGCCGGCCATCAGCTCCCCTTTTTCTCGCTCATCGTGCCGGCCTGGATGGTCTGCATGATGGCGGGCTGGCAGGGCCTCGCGGGTATCTGGCCGGCGGTGCTCGTCTGTGGGGGCACGTTCGCCGCGGTGCAGTATGCGATGGCCACCTTCGTTGGGGCCGCGCTCGTCGATGTGGTCGGGGGCGTGGCGAGCCTCCTGGCCCTCGCCGCATTCCTGCACTGGTGGAAGCCCGCGTCGGTCTGGCGTCACGGTCACGGCTGGACCAATCACACCGCAGTTCCATCAACGCACCGGGATTCCGCAGCGCGGGTCGCCTGGGCCTGGATGCCGTGGGTCTTTCTCTCGCTGGCGGTCTTCGCGTGGGGCCTGCCCGCGGTGAAGGCGACGCTCGACGGGAAGGGCGGAACTGCCCTCCTGCCGCGTGTCGCCGTGGCGCCGGAACTTCCGGTGCCGTTCCTCGATGGCCGGGTCGCAAAAGTGCCCCCCGCCACCCGTGAGTCGCGGGAGATCGAACGGGCCGTGTACCGGTTCAACTGGCTCTCGGCGGCGGGCACCGGCATCCTGGCCGCGGCGCTGGTGTCGATCCCGTGGCTTGGTGTCTCCTGGCGGCGGGCCGTGGCGATCTGGCGAGAGAATCTCTGGTCGCTCGGCGAATCGCTCGCCACGATCGCCGCCATGCTCGCGATTGCCTTCGTGACGCGTTCCTCCGGCACCGACGTCACGCTCGGCCTCGCGCTCACCGCCACCGGTTCGGCCTACGCCTTCTTCGCACCCCTCCTGGGCTGGCTGGGCGTGGCCCTCACCGGCTCCGACACCTCGAGCAATGCGATGTTCGGCAGCCTCCAGCGGGTGACGGCCGAGCAGCTCAGCCTCGACCCCCTCCTCGTCTGCACCGCCAACAGCACGGGCGGCGTGATGGGCAAGATGATCGACGCCCAGAGCATCGTGGTCTCCGCCACGGCCACCGGCACGCACCGCCGCGAAGGCGAAATCCTCCGCCGCGTCTTCCCGCACTCGCTGGCTCTCGCCGCCCTCATGGGCTTGCTCGTGTGGCTCCAGGCGGGGCCACTTTCCTGGATGGTTCCGACGTCCCGCTAACAAGACCTGACTCACCGATGGCCGACACCTTCTTCTCCGCCACCAATACCGTCGCCCTGCTCGCTTGGATCGCGCTGGTGCTCTTCCCAGCGCGGCGAGCGGTGTCGCACGTGCTCTGCGCGATCCTCGTGCCCGCCGCGCTCGCGATCAGCTACGCGGCCGTGATCGGCTGGAAGATGACGCAGGACGGACCACCACCGGGCGACGTGATGACACTCGGCGGCCTGAAGGGCATGTTCGCCGACGACTGGGTGTTCGCGGCGGCCTGGGCCCACTATCTCGTATTCGACATGGTGGTCGGGGCCTGGATTGCCCGCGACGCTGTCCGGCTCGGCATCCCCTGGCCACTCCGGACAATTTCGCTGCTGCTCACGTTCCTGCTCGGACCAGTAGGATTTCTTCTCCACGTGATCACACGATTCGTCCTGCGGCGGGCGGTGGCGACCGACGGCCGCGCCATGTTTGATTCTTTGCCTCAGGAGATCGTGATGAGGTCCTTGCTCGGCTTGGTTTTCATCCTGGCGTTCAGCGGCAGTGCCCTCGCCGAACGCGCCGTCTTCACCCTGCTCAAGACGGTCAAGGCCGCCGAACTGACCAGGATCATGGACGAGGAGAGGACTGCTTTTCTCAGCACCCGCGAGGCCCACCCGGACTACGTGCTGCCACCGCGGTCGACCGCGGCCAACGATGTCGAGCTCTATGCCGTCCGCTACGACTCCGTGATCCCCGAACTCGGCAACCGGAAGATCACGGCCTCCGGCCTACTGGCGCTTCCCGTCCTGCCGGACCGCAGCAGGCTCCCCTCCATCATCTACCAGCACGGGACCGTGTTCGGCAAATACGAGGTGCCGTCCTACTCATTCAAGGACAAGAACCCCACGGCGCACCCTCATTATGACGGCGCCTACGAGACCCGCTTCATGGTGGGCCTGTTCGCCGGCAATGGCTATGCCGTCATGGCCGCCGACTACTTCGGGATGGGCGACGGCGCGGACGCGCCGGAAGCCTACTTCGTCAAGGCCAGCACCCAGCAGGCCAGTTACGACTTCTACCTCGACGCACTGGAGTTCATGGAATCGAAGAAGATTACGCCAGCGCATCTCTTCGTCGGGGGGTGGTCGCAGGGGGGCCTGAACGCCACCGGATTGCTCGAGAAGCTCGAGCGTAAAAAAGTCTTGGTCGCCGGCACGTTCACGGCGTCGTCACCGAGTGATCCCTTCGCGGCCCTGAACGGCCTCATGTATCACCCCCGCCAGGGCCTCGACGCAGGCTGGCTCAACACCATCGTCGCACTGTCGGTGTTCGCCTTCGAGAACTACCACGACGAGAAGGATCTGGCGAAGTCGGTGATCGCCCCCGACGCCTACGACAACCTACGGTCGATCTACGAGCGGTCCTACGGGGGGCCGGAGGACCTAATGGCCATGCTCGGCACGTTCGGAGAGCGGCCGCTCCTCGGTTACTTCCGCGACGAATACCGCGACCCCGCCTATTTCGCGGCGTCGAGATACGGGCAACTCCTCGCAGAGGCCGAGACCTATCGGCAGCTCTTCAAGTCGCCGGTGAAGGCCTTCTATGGAACGCAGGACGAGGTGGTCAAGGAACCGATCGGCCAGCTCTCTGCCACGTACCAAACCATCATGATCGGAAACGAAGCCGCCCCCTCCCGGAACACCGTCGTCGCCGAGCCGGTGCCGGGGGCCGACCATCGCCGGACCTTCATCACGGCCGCGCCGGCCGCCAAGGCCTGGATGGATGGACTCAGGGCACCAGACTCCGGCCGGCCGTCGGGGTCGCGATCGGTTCGCCCTTCGGCACCGGCAGGCGAGCAGTGATCGTCGTGCCCCGTCCAGGGCTGCTGTCGATCCGTATCTCGCCCCCGGCGAGCCGCACCCGTTCCCGCATCCCCATCAGGCCGAAGCCCTGACCGCGGACCGAGGCGGTCTCGAAGCCGCAGCCGTCGTCACGCACGGTGAGCCGCAGGCCGTCGTCACGCCGAGTGACTTCGACGGCGACCGAGGCGGCCCTGCTGTGCTTGCGGGCGTTGGCAAGGGCCTCTTGCACGATGCGGAACGCGGTCGTCTGCAACGCGAAGGGAACGTCGCCGAGATCGATCGCGAGGCTGGTTGTCACGCCGAACCCGGACGCGGTGAACTGATCGCAGAGGTCCTCGATCGCTGCCGGCAATCCGAGGTCATCAAGCACCGCCGAACGGACGCCCCGCACGACCTGCCTCGCATCCTCGATGCTCTTCGCCAGGCAGTCAATCGCCTGGGTGATCGAGGACTCGGCAGGTTTCGGTTGCTGCTCGACGTGGGAATGAAGCAGCATCTTGGCCGCGATCACATACTGCAGCATGCCGTCGTGGATGTCGTGGCAGATCGCCTGCTTCTCGCTCTCCTGCACCTCGATGAGCTTCCGTAGCATCTGCTCCTTCTGCTCGATCGCGACCTGCGCTTCCTTCAGTTCGGTGACGTCGGTGGAAATGCTCCCCACGCCGACCATCGTCCCGGCAGCGTCTTTCACCGGAAATTTGATGGTCACGTAGGCATGCGGGCCGTCGTCGTGCGGGACGACCTCCTCGAAGGTCATCGGCTGCCCGAAGGCGACCACGTGTGCGTCCGACGCGGCGATCGACGCAGCGACGGCAGGCGGGAACCAGCGTTCCGCGGTCGTACCCGCCCAGCGGCCCTGCATCCCGGGATAGGGTTTTGTGTAGCGGTCGTTGACAAGCATGAACCGACCCTGCAGATCCTTGAGCGAGATCACCGCGGAGGAGTTGGCAACGAGGCTGTGCAACTGCGAGCGTTGCTCGTTCAGGAGCGCGTCGCGTTTCAGAGGATTCGCGGCCTCCGACCGCACCCGAGCCCGGCGGAGGTTCCATATCAGCGAGGCGAGGGCGGCGATGCCACGCCAGCGGACGCGGCGTGGCAGGGGTTCGTAGCAAACGTTCATCCGTCGGCTCCTGCTGGTCGCCAGCGGGCGGCGGAACCTGGTCCACCACCACTGACTTCGAGATGACGAAGATGATATCGCCCGAGGGCCGTGCGGGTCACGATGTCCCCGTCGGCTACGTCACGCCCGTGGTTCCGGACCGGTGCCCTCCCGAAGCGTGGGGAAGTGCCGTTGACCGACCTATCCGATTTCCTTCTTCGGCTGACGACCGTAAAGCCACGACCACGCGGTCGTGACGGCCGGTACTGCCAAGCACGCCAGCGACACCCCGAGCAGCGCGGCCGTCACAGGGACCGTGTCAAACCGCGAGCGGCCGAGCGCCGTCTGGACCAGTGCGTAGATCAGGAAGAGCGTCGATCCAGTCGCTGCCGTCGCCACGAGCCACACGCGGCTGGCTGTGGTGATGCCCGCCCACCGCGCGGCCCAGGCCAGCGCCGGCAGCCACTGCACCGCGTGGATCACCACGCCGTGAGGAAACTTCGGCACGCCAGCCACGCCGAGCCGCGTGGGATCGAGCCCCTGGTCGATTCGCGTCTCACCATGCATCCCCACCCAGATTCCGAGCAGGCACGATACGAGCAGGAGCAGCATGCCAGCCCGCGCCGCAAGGAGCATGTCCGCGGTGACGGCAGGTCTTTGCAGGAGGAGCCGCAGGGTGAGGTCGGCGATCACGAGCGTCACCGCCACGATCAGTGCCCCCATGGCGTCGAACAGGAACGAGTCGAGTGGCGTGTCGCGATTGAAGTGACTGGCCACACCCCGCCACCGTTGGAGGTCGATCAAAAACACCTCCACGAACAGCGCCCACGCCGTCGCCGCCGCGAGCGGCACGTCTGCACGTCGCATCGGCAGCATCGACCACACCCACCCAAGCGAGATCGCGGTCAGGCCGCCGGAGATGCCGAACAGGATCGGCTTCCGCCAGGTGACCGCGCCTTCCCATGGGCCACCGAGGACGGCCCAGACGGGCAGATGCGCGATCCCGCTGGCCAGCATCACGGCCCCCAGCACGGCAAGCGGCCACGCCCGGCGATCTGTCCACCAGGAATCGGCACGGGTCTCGGAGGTGTTCGCAGTCATGCGGTGGAAGTGTAGGCGCCGATCCTCCACACTGCCGCTCATGCACACACGAACCTTCGGACGGACGGGCTGGCAGGTGTCGGAAATTGGCTTCGGCGCCTGGGGCATCGGCGGCGGGGCCTGGGGCGGGGCCGACGACGCCGAGTCGATGGCGGCCCTCCACGCGGCCCTCGACGCCGGCATCACCTTCTTCGACACGGCCGACGTCTACGGCGATGGCCGATCGGAGCGGCTGATCAGCAGGCTCCGCCGCGAGCGATCGGAGCCATTTCGCGTGGCCACGAAAGCGGGTCGCCGACTCTCGCCGCACGTCGCCGCGGGTTACACCGCGGCGAACATCGAAGCGTTTGTCGATCGGAGCCTGGCGAATCTCGGCGTCGAGCGAATCGATCTCCTGCAGCTCCACTGCCCGCCGACCGAGGTTTACTACAGGCCAGAGATGTTCGCGGCCCTCGACGATCTCATGGCGGCGGGGAAGATCGCGTTCTACGGTGTGAGCGTCGAGAAGGTCGAAGAGGCCCTCAAGGCGATCGAATATCCGAACGTCCAGAGCGTGCAGATCATCTTCAATGCCTTCCGGCTGCGGCCCACCGAGCTTTTCTTCAAGCAGGCCCTCAGGCGGCAGGTGGCGGTGATCGCCCGCGTGCCGCTCGCCAGCGGAATGCTCTCGGGCTGCCTGACTCGCGAGACGACGTTCCCCGACGACGACCACCGCGCCTTCAATCGCGAGGGGGCCGCGTTCGACAAAGGTGAAACCTTTTCCGGGGTGCCCTACGAGACGGCGCTTGCGGCGGTCGAGCGGCTGAAGCCCTTCGTGCCGGCAGGATCGACGCTCGCGCAGTTCGCACTCCGCTGGATCCTCGCCTTTGAAGCCGTGACCTGTGTGATCCCGGGGGCCCGCAGCGCCGCCCGCGTGATCGAGAACGCGCGGGCCGCGGACCTGCCCCCTCCGGCCCCGGAAACGATGGGGGCCGTGCAGGGGGTCTACGACTCGCTCGTCCGACCGCTCATCCATCATCGGTGGTAGCGATGCTGGAGACGGCAGCCACCACCACCGTGGACGATGTCGACATCCTTGTCGTCGGTGCCGGCGCCGCAGGCCTGTTCGCCGCCACCTGGGCCGGCCGCACGGCGGCGGCAGCCGGCCAGTCGCTCTCGATCGTTGCCGTCGACGGGGCGAAAAAGATCGGAGCGAAAATCCTGGTGTCCGGCGGGGGCAGGTGCAACATCACGCACCACGCGGTAAGCGAGACCGACTTCGCCGGCGGCACGCCGCCGGCGATCCGCAAGGTGATTCGGCGGTTCACCGTTGCCGATACGGTCCGATTCTTTGAAGAATCGGGGGTGGAGTTCTACCGAGAGGCGGACACCGGCAAGCTCTTTCCCGTCACCGACTCGTCGCGAACGATCCTCGACGCACTCGTCCGCGAGGCGGTCGCCACAGGTGTGCGACTGCTCCACCCGGCACGCGTCACGGCAATCAGCCGCACGGAGGCGGGCTTTCGGGTAACGACGAGTGCCGGGGAGGTCCTCGCGAAGCGGGTCATCCTCTGCACGGGTGGAAAATCGCTCCCGAAGTCCGGCTCCGATGGCAGCGGCTTCGATCTCGTGCGGTCGCTGGGCCACTCGCTCACCGATCCGATCGTGCCGGCCCTCGTGCCGCTGGTGCTTCCCGCCGAGCACTGGATCACGTCGCTCTCGGGCCTCGCGCTGCCCGCCACGCTCGCGCTTCGCTCAGGCTCGGGCAAACGACTTCACGCCACGACCGGCAGCACGTTGTGCACCCATCGTGGCCTCTCCGGACCGGCCGTGCTCGACATCAGCCGCCACTGGCTCGTGGCCCGGCACGCCGACCCCGCGGCAACGCTCTCGATCAACTGGCTGCCCGAGGAATCGGCCGAGTCGATCGATCGCCTGCTCATCGATGGCCAGCGACGCGGCGCCCTCGCCGTGCTCCGCCAACGCCTCACGGAGCGGCTCGCCCGCTGCCTCTGCGAACAGGCCGGGGCGGCGACGACAGGCGACCTCACCCGCGACGCGCGGCGGGCGGTGGCGGCGGCGGTCGTGGCCACGCCGCTGCCGATCATCGGTGATCGCGGCTTCACCGTCGCCGAGGCGACGGCCGGCGGCGTTCCGTTGACGGAAATCCGCCTCGAAACCATGGAGAGCCGCATCAGCCCGGGACTGCACTTCGCCGGCGAGGTGCTCGACGTCGATGGCCGTATCGGCGGCTTCAACTTCCAATGGGCGTGGGCCAGCGGCTACGTCGCCGGCGAGTCGGCGGCGGCGGCCGCCCTGCGATCGACTGCGGCTGGAACGGCCGGCACGGATTCGGCTGCGCCGGTCGACGAGGCGAAGACCTCGTAGCGGAACGATCCGCCCGTCAGGTCGATCGTTCGTGGGTGGCGCGGCGGTCGACTCGTCAGCAGGCGGCCGACCGCCTCCTCCACGTCCTCGTAGGGAATGTCGGCCGCATCGGCACGGCCCAGCGGCCAGCGGAGGTGATCGGTGGCCCCGATCGCCATCAGAAACTGCTCACGAAGCGTGGCCGACACCTTGGACGAGCGGAGCACGATCGACTCCGTCCGCCACGGCGACCAGCGGTTGGGATCGGATGGGCCGATGAGGACAACGACGGGCACGCCGCCGGCAGAGGCGAGGTGGACGAGCCCCGTGTCGACACCGACGCAGAGATCCATCTTGTTCACCAGTGCCGCGGCGTCGGCCAGCGGCACCCGCTCCGAGACGTCGTGCACATGCAAAGCCACGTCCGGCCCCACGGCCTCGCGGAGGGTGTCGTGCGCCGCGATGTCGGTCGGTCCTCCGCAGAGCACGACCTCGCAACCTCTCGAGTCGACGAGCCAGCGGACGAGCCGCTGCCAGCGGTCGGCCGGCCAATGCTTGAGCGCGTCGGTCGACCGCAAGGCCACAAAGACCCGCTGCCGGCCGGCTGGGAGCTGATCGACCAGCGGGCCAATGCGAGCAGCCGACGACGCCGGCACCCAGTTCTCATTGCGGGCGTCATCGATCGGAAGCCCCTCGGCCCGCAGCAGGTCGAGATAGGTCTCCACCTGGTGCCGGCCGCGACGCCGGCGGACACGGCAGGTGAGGAGCGGACTCGACTCGCCAGCAAACCCGACACGACACGGAATCCCGGCGAGCGTCGCCAGCGCGGCGGCCGAGAAGGATGGCTTGAGCAGGTACGCTCGCGTGTAGCCGCGGGACTTCAGCCAGTCGGCCTGCGCCTGCAGAGAGGCGAACGCGGCAGCGAAGCCCCCGCGGCGTTCCCGTGGCGGACGGCTCCAGGTCACGCGGCCGTCCACGTAGGGGCAGTTCGCGAGCACTGCCCGCGGCCCCCCCTCCGCACAGATGTCGATCACGGCATCGGGGTGGGCCAGCCGGAGGTTCCGCAAAAAAGGGACCGCCAAGAGCGTGTCGCCGATGTACTGCGTGCAGACGACGAGGATCCGCTCCTCGGGCCGCGTCGATTCGTCCCGTCGCGTGTCGCTCATCGCGCGAAGCCCACGAAGAAGCTGAAGAGTTGCTTGCTGTCGTACGGGGCGTAGGCCACCGGGACAGCGAAGTCGAGCGCGATCGGGGCCGGCCCCATCGCCGGCAGCGTGATCCGGAGCCCCACGCCCGGCGCCACGCGCATGTTGTTGATCGAGACGTTCGACTCGACCGTGCCCACGTCGGTGAACACCACTCCGCGGAGCGTGTCGTCGGCGGTGATCGGGAACATGTATTCGATCGTGTTGAGCCACTCGAACGGACCACCGACGATCGCCGCAGCCTGGCCCGGCGCCGGCTCGCCGCCGGAGGGGGTCTGCCGCGGGCTCGCCCCGCGGAACACGAAGCCGCGGATCGTGTTGTAGCCACCTGCGAAGAAGTTGTCGTAGGCCGGCGTGTTGTCTCCCGACACGCCGAGCACCGAGCCGATCGAGAGCACGTGCCGTCCGGAGCCGTCGGGACGCTCGTTGAGCAGGAAGTACTGCCGCGCTTCGGCGATGCCACGAGGATAGACGAACGTGCCGATCACCTGCTCGAACTCAAACGTGGCGAGATGCCCCTGCGTGGGCAGGAACGGGCTGTCGCGGGTGTCGTGGACCAGGCCCGCGCTGAAGCCATAGACCGAGTTGGTGCCGAGCATGTTTTTGATGTCGGGCGTGATGAGTCGCGGATTGAAGACGTCGACGCTCTCGCCACGGAAACCGGTGTTGATCGAGAGGTCCGGGGCGAACTGGAACTGGTAGCCCAGCCCGATGCGGCCGCCGGTGCGGGCCTCGGCCCAGTCGTAGAAATACCGGGTGAAGTAGGAGGCGGAGAGGGACAGTCCGATCCGCGTGTCGAAGAGGTAGGGCTCTTGGAAGGTCGCCATGTACCGCTGCAGCTGCGTGCCGGGCGCGGCCTCGAGACGGAACCGCTGGCCGGCGCCGCGGAAGGCGGTGCCGTTCTTGATGTCGTCCCAGCTGCGGGGCAGGCGGAGGATGTCGAAGTTCTGCTCATCGACCACGATGTTGCCGACGAGGCCGGCGTTGGAGTTGACGCCGGCACCGATCATCAGTCGGCCGGTCTGCGTCTCTTCGGCATCGACATCGACGACCACGTAGGGCTCGTTGCCCGGGAACACCTGCATGGGCTCGGCGGCGAAGTCGGGCACCATCCCCGGCTGCTGGAAGGCGGGCGGCTGGTTGGGGTCGAACTGGGCCACCGGCGTGGCACCGAACGGGCCGCCCCCGGCCATGGCGGGCTGGATGAAGGGCTGCTGACCAGGAGCGACAGCACCAGGAAACGGTGGCGCCACAGGCTGCTGCACGGAGTAGACGGGCGCGGTCGGTGCGACCATCCGCGAGTAGTCGACGGCGGTGGGGGCTACCGGGGCGAGCGGCGCACCGCCCCAGCCGGGCTGAGCGACCGGCGCTGCAGCGACAGGCCATCCCTGGGCTGGCTGTTGTTGCATGACGGGCACCTGAAACGCACCCTGCGGTGCGACCGGCTGACCGACGAACGGTTGCTGGGGAACGGCGACCGGATACCCCGGGCTCTGGCCGCGCCACACCGGCTGGGCAGCCATCCCGGCGGGAGGCGCCACGGGCGTGGCGACCGGCTCCTGGCCACCGTCGGTCTGCCCGGAGTCGTCGTTCCACTCACCCTCGAGCACGAGGTCGAGCACGGCCTCGTCGTCGGGGCTCTGACCCCGGAATCCCGGCGGCCGTGCGGGCTCCGGCTCGCGGGCGACGCGGGTGTCGTCCGGGTCGGGCTTCGAGAACACGATCTTCGGCCCCTCGCCCTTCGACGCATCGGCGAGGAAGAGGCTGCTCGACTTCAGCCGCCGCTCGTCGTCGCGGAGTTTGCGGATGTCAAGGATGTCGCCGGGCCGCAGCGAGAGCCGGTTGAGGACGGTGCTGTGCCGCGTGTGCGGGTGGTCGCCGCGGATGCGGATGTTGATCTGGCCGACGCGATACCGTTGACCCTCGGAGACGTTGTAGACGAGGTCGAGCTGGCCCGGCTCCTCCAGAAACCGTGGATCGGCGCGGATGTCGGCGAACACGAAACCCCGCCCGCCGTAGATGTCGCGGATCAGGTTCAAGTCGGCATCCATCTTCGACTGGTTGAAGTGCTCGCCTCCCTTGAGCTTGAGGTCCCGCTCGAGAAACTCGTTCATGAACTTGGTGTTGCCGTTGAAGGAGACGTTGCGGACGGTGTACCGAGGCCCCTCGTTGATTACGAACGTGAGGTGCGTCCAGTCCCGGTCGCCTTCGTGGACCACCTCCACCTCGCGGCCTACCTTGGCCTGGAAGAAGCCGAGGCTTCGGTAGTAGGCGGTGAGCGTTTCGACGTCCTGCTCGACCACCTCGCGGTCGATGTTGCCGCCGATGAACCAGAGCACGCCGGGCTTCGACTTGATCTGGGTCAGCAATCGCGCATCGCTGGCGATCGTGTTGCCGACGAAGCTCGTCCACAGCGCCTTGCGGTTGCGGCCCTCGTCGATGAGGAACACAGCTCCCTTGTCGCTCGGCTTGTCGCCCTCGACCGTCGTCACGCGGGCTGTATCGAAGCCCTTTTCGTGGTAGTGCGACTCGATCCGGCGGCGCGCCTCCTCGACCACGTAAGGATCCATCGCGTCGCCGACGTCGATCTCCGACTTCTTGCGAAGGGCGCGGGTGGTCACCCGCTCGTTGCCGACGTACTTCACGTAGCGGAGCATCGGTCGCTCAACGACCTGAAAGACGACCACGATCCCCTCCGCCACGCGGACGTACTTGGGGTGGACGTCGACGAACTTTCGCGAGCGGTGGAGCGTGCGGACGTCCTCCTCGATCGCCTGCGCATCAAAGATCTGTCCTGCACGGGTCACGAGCTTCGGAAGCTTCGACACGTCGGTGGCATGATTGCCCTCGATTCGCACCTCGACGATCACGTCACCGGTCGCCGCCGCCGGCGCGTCGGAGACCGGAGGCAATGGCAGGGGCTCGGCCGCCGGCTGGGCAACGCACGTCGCCGCCGCGAAAACGACCGCCGTCGCGAGCGCGGAAAGCAGTCGCCGGGAGGTGATGGTGGTGATCACGCGGATGGCCATGGGGGAGCTGGTACCGGGGGCACCGGTGAAAGCCGCGGAGAAATAGCCGACCGGCACCAGCGGCCACAAGCCGAAAAGGATGCCGTCCAGCAGCGGCCCTACGACCCGGGCCCAGAGGCGGCGAAACCGTCCTAGGCGACGGCCGAGCCGCCGCGTCTTGCCCAAACGACGATCCTTGACTCAACCGCGCCAACCGCTGTATTTTTGACGTATTCCCGCGGGTTTTCGCGTGCCTCACGCGGTGCTCGCGCCCCTTGGTCCTCGGCTCCCCCGGCCGCCGGCCCCGCTATGCCGCCGATGGTCATCGATCTGCGCCGAACCGAAGATGCCCGCGATGTGGTGCATCGTGCGGTTCAGGCGCTCGCCGAAGGGTGCTGCGTCGCGTTCCCGACGGAGACCGAGTACGTCGTCGCCGCGAGCGGCCGCCGCGACGATGCGGCGAAGCGGCTGGCATCGATCGTCGTTCCGCGTCCGGGCGAGCCGCTCTTATCGCTGGCCCTGAAGAGCGCCGACGAGGCGATCGACTGGGCGCCGCGGATCTCGCCGATGGGCCGTCGGCTGGCACGCCGGTGCTGGCCGGGCCCGGTGTCGATGCTGGTGCCGGACAACCATCCCGAGAGCCTCGTACACCGCCTGCCTGAGGCTTCGCGGGCCGGCGTGGTGGGCGACGGGCGGCTACGGCTCAGGGTTCCAGGCCACCAACTGCTGGCGGACTGCATGCGGATGTTGCCGGGCCCAGTGATGCTCGCCGAGCCTGAGTCTGGCGGCAGCCTCGCTGTCACCGCCGCTGACGTCGTGTCCTGGGCCGGGAGCGTGGTCTCCCTCATCATCGATGACGGCCGCACGCAATACGCCCAGCCCCCGTCGACGATCGAACTCAGCGACCGTGGCTTTCGCATGGTGCGGCCCGGCGTCGTCGGCGAGGAGGCGCTCCGCCGTCTCTCCAGCCTCATGGTGCTCTTTGTCTGCACGGGCAACACCTGCCGCAGCCCGATGGCCGAGGTGCTCTTCCGCATCATGGCCGCCGAACGTCTGGGCTGCGAACCAGAAGAGATCGAACGGCACGGGGTGGTGGTCGCCAGTGCCGGACTCGCCGCCTGGGGGGGAGGGCCCGCGAGCACGGGAGCGGTCGAGGCGATGCGGGAAATGGGGGGCAACCTTGGCGGCCACGAGAGCCAGCCGCTCACCGAGTCGCTCGTGGCCCAGGCAGACATCATCCTCACGATGACTGCCGCCCACCGGGCCGCAATCCTTGCGCAGTTTCCCGAGGCTGGTGGGCGGCTGGCGATGCTCTCCCCCGACCGCCGCGACGTCATCGACCCGGTTGGCGGTTCAATCGATACCTACCGCAGTTGCGCCCGGCAGATCCACGGGCATTTGACCGCCAGAATGGATACACTCGGAATCGAGCCTCCGGACGCGTGACCGCCTGGGGCGGTGACCGGCTGGCGGAAGGAGCGAGGAGTTCGGGAATCCATGCGGATAGCAATCGGCAGCGACCATCGGGGTGTGGCGTCACGCAAGCGGCTCGTCGGACTCCTCGAAAGGATGGGCCACGAGGTCATCGACTGCGGATCTGACGGTGATCAGGCCGTCGACTACCCCGACATCGCCGCCGATGTGGCCCGCCGCGTGAGCAGCGGGACCGTGGACCGCGGCATCCTCCTGTGCTGCACCGGCGTGGGGATGGCGATCGCGGCGAATAAGTTACCCGGCGTCAGGGCGGCGACCTGCCACGACGAGGTGACCGCCGAAATGAGCCGGAGGCACAACGATCTCAACGTCCTCAGCCTGTCAGCGGAACTGATCGGCCCGGAGGTCCAGGACAAGATCATCCGCACGTGGCTCTCCACCCCGTTCGAGGGTGGTCGGCATGCGCGTCGGGTCGCGAAGATCGCGGCCCTGGAGACGGCCTGCAAGGGCGCTCCCGCTGGCGGCTGAAGCAGGCCGCCGCCCGCCTCCCGTAGCCGCAGGTGGGCAACCTGCGGGTAACCATGTGCGCCAGCCGTACCTGCAGACGGCCTTCCCGTAGCCGCAGGTTGGCACCCTGCGGTTCCAACGCCAGCTGCCTGCCCACCGTGCGGCCATGACGCCTGATGGACCTTCCGGCGTGGCAAATGGGGCCGCGGTGGCAGACCGCGGAAAGTCGTCGTGTCGTAGCGGTCATGCCGGCGGCAGGGACAAAAAACCGCGAAAAAGCCCGCCGAAAATCGTTGAAGCGGCTCCCAGCGTTGGTATCGTCGGATGCATCTCGCTGCCTTCGGACACGTTGTCCGCGGCCGGGAACTCCCCCGAGGAATCTCGCTGGCATGCCCCTCGCCCGCCATCCTGACCCCGACGAAGTCGATTGCCTGCTGCGAAACGGCGAACTGCGGACGGCGATCGAGCCCTATCTCGACGAGTCGATCTGGGAAGTCGATTTCCGCAGCATGCCGACGCCGGTGGAAAACCGTTTCTTAGAGTCGATGCTCGCCTGGGAACTTGCACCGCTCACGCCGGTGGCTCGCTGGTTCGAGCCGCAACTCGCGCTACAGCCTGCCTGCACCCTTGACGACGATCAGGTCCACGAACGTCTCTGGCTGACGATCGACGCGCTCTATGAGAAGCGAATTGTCCTCGACTTCACCGACCACCTCTCCGACCGCGAGTTCTACTCGCTGATTCGCCGCGACATCCTGACTGCAAAGATCAAGCAGGTTGACGTGCCCGACAACTACGTGCACTGGGACTGCAGCGCCACGATCGACGGCGACGAGAGTGTCTGGTTGGTCTACTACGCCAGCGACGAGGAGCGGGAGGAGTGGGGGCTCGAGGAGGGCCGCAACCCGCCACCGAAGCTGGTGCCACCCTATCCGCGGGCCCTGCCGGTCGCCCCCTGAGGCTCACGCGACGGATGGACGGCCGACGGCTGTCGATCGGCCGATGAAAACTTCCCCGTCTGATGAGGCCTCGCGGGTTCACCGAGGCGTGCGGGGGGCATATGCTTCCTGCTGAGATCCGCCCGCCTCAGGAGCCCTCCCATGCGACCCGCTTCGCGTCTGCTCGCCCGCGTCTGCCTGCCGGCGGTGCTGCTCCCCTGCTGCTTCATTCACGCCGCCCCGCCCGAGTCGATCCGCGCCGCGATCACCAAGGGCTCTGCTTTCCTGGTCGAGAAGGAGCAGGCGGCGGGTGGGAGCTTCTCCGCCGAGGTGGGCCCGGCGGTCACGGCGCTTGCCGTAACGGCGCTCGTGCGGTCGGGCACACCCGCCGACGCGCCCGCGGTGAAGAAGGGGCTCGCCTACCTGCTCTCGTTCAAGCAACCCGACGGCGGCATCTACGCGCCCGGGTCACCGACCGCGAACTACGAGACTTCGATCGGGCTCTTGGCGCTCGCCGCCTGCAACACCGACGGCTCGCTCGACGACACGATCAAGGCTGCGGCCGACTATGTGAAGCACCTTCAGTGGGACGACGGCGAGGGCAAGGGTCTGGCTGACCCGGCCTACGGAGGTGCCGGCTACGGCAAAAAATCGCGGCCCGATCTCTCGAACACGCAGTTCATGGTGGAGGCGCTTCGCACGATCGGCACCAGTGAGAACGACCCGGCCATCCAGCGGGCGTTGGCGTTCGTGTCGCGGACGCAAAACCTGCCAGGCCCCCACAACACCACTTCCTTCCCGGAGAAGAACCCCGACGGGGGCTTCTACTACACTCCCGCCGCGGGCGGCGAGAGCCAGGCGGGCACGACGCCAGACGGGGGCCTGCGGAGCTACGGCTCGATGACCTACGCCGGCCTCAAGAGCATGATCTACGCCGGCGTCACCAAGGACGACCCGCGGGTGAAGGCGGCGCTGGCCTGGCTGGCGAAGCACTACACCTTCGAGGAAAACCCGGGCATGGGCGACGCGGGGCTCTTCTACTACTTCCACACCGCCGCCAAGTCGCTCGATGTGCTCGGCGTGGAGACTTTCACCGATGCGGACGGCACATCGCACGCCTGGCGGGACGAACTCTCCACGGCGATCGTCGCCCGCCAACGCGAGGATGGCGCTTGGAAGAACGGCAACGAACGCTGGATGGAGGGAGAGACCGACCTCGCCACGGCGTACGCGCTCCTGGCGCTGTCGTACTGCCTGCCGAAGTAGGAACTCCGCCGCAGCAACCGGCCGGTGACATGCTCGAAGCCGGCGGCATTGAGGTCTCCGACCCACCTGCGGTGTGCGAGTTCAGTGCCCCAACGGAATATCGTCGCCCGGCGTTCGCAAATGTCACCGGACTTCTGCGCGTGCCCCCGATCCGGCTGCTGCTCCCGTTGGTTTCGTAGAGGAGGTAGCAGGCGGCCGGAGGCACGCGCATGAGCCGGTGCGATTTGTGCCTCGTGGCGGCCGCTCCGTACCGTTTGGGTAGCGAAATCACAAATCCCGCCGGCGAAGAGCATGCTTCCGGCCGACTGCGGCGCGGCTCGAACGCCGCCTGCATGCGGCGAAAAAGAACGATCCAGCCCGCTACGCAGCCTTCGCGGCGGTCTTGTAGAGATACGGATTCATCGTCGGGTCGTTGTACATCTTCATCTGGCGGAATAGGCGGAGCGGCCGCGATCCGGAGTAAATCTCGGAGAGCAGCCGGTTGGTCGCCTCGATGAGGTGGGCCCGCTGCTGGTCGAGCACCACCATGCGGGCGGCCGCCTTCTCGCGGTGCTCCTGGGTGGCGTCCTTCCGGTCGATCTGCTCACGCA
>Ga0194055_10000392_pt1 | contig 34887 bp, 38 predicted proteins | sample SepL449m_MetaG_FD_155482 | JGI IMG/M metagenome (GOLD analysis project Ga0194055, IMG submission 155482) | Anoxic zone freshwater microbial communities from boreal shield lake in IISD Experimental Lakes Area, Ontario, Canada - Sep2016-L442-9m | ecosystem: Environmental > Aquatic > Freshwater >... | reverse complement strand
AAAAACCCAAGTACACTTACAGCGTTATTATATCTGTCCTTGGATTCAACACAAATTGGAATAATAAATGTTGTTTTTGTTAAATCTTTAACATTTTCCCAATTACAAGTTTCATCATTTAAAACTTGTATCTTTCGGGTAAGATACCATGAAGCACTTTTTAAATCTTGTAGTTCTTCATCTTCAGTTTCTTTTTTTCCTGAACTTAATATATGTTTAACAGCATTACCAAGATGGAAATCTAATTTCCACTCCTCAATAATTTGAAGTATTTCTAAATTTTCATTCATATCAAATTCTTCTATCTGAGTATTCATAACCTTTATAATTTTATCATATTTTCAGTATATAAATCATCGGTAATGTATGTTGAATACCCCGTACCGAGCCATTTAATTGGAGCGATGATTTTTTTATTTTTATTTTTTGATAAGTAACTACTCCACCAACTGAATGAACTATTTGAGATTATGTGGTGGTCACATAGTGACATAACACATAAATCAACATAAGGTGATTTTGAATTAACAACAGTAAAGTTTTCGTCATTTCCCCAAACATTATTACACCATTCATAATCGTCAGAACAAACCACAAAATGGTGTTCATCTTTATTAAAATGTTCTATTGCAGGATTAAAGAAATCTAACCCTGTTAATGGGTGAAATGGGTTAGGCACTGCGGCGTCAGTTCTTCTAACATGAATTGACACTAAAGTTTTATCTGTTTTTGGTAAGTATGATTTTGCGGACAATAAAATAGAATCTTTAAATTTTAAAGTATCCATTATCTTATCTGAACAATGTTTAAAATATTTTTCTGATTGCATATACCCTATAACATCTGTGTTATCTTTAATGTTAAACAAGTTTTCGTCAAAGTGAAAAAATCTTTCAGTTACTCTTTCATTGATTACCAAATCATTTGTAAAATATTTTTGGTCAATGTCAAAACATTCATTTATTTCAAAATAAGCAACAAAAGTTTTATTTTCCCTAGTTGATGAGACATTAATAGGGCTTAAATTTTTTTTAGGGAAAACTACATCATAATTTAATTTGTCTCCAATACCAATTAAAGATGCGAATTGAAATAACTGATTACCAAATCTACCATTATCTCCAATATTACTTGATGTTATCATAATTTATTTTTTAAATTTTATTAACCAATGCCAACCAAGGATTGACTCTAAATAATTAAAAATACCTTTTGGTATAATTTTAATTATAGTTTTTTTATTGTATGTGTGATTTATATAGTCTTTAATTACATACGGAAATATGTGGTCTTTTTTAAGAGAAATGATTTTAAAATCATTTGTATCTTGTAAAATATTTTTTAATTCTTTTTTAGTGTATGTTAATGCAACAGGACAATCTAATTGTGCCTCGGCATAATATTGTATTGTTTTATTTAAATTAAAATTAAATTTATAACCATTTTTAATAAAAAACTCAAATGTTTTCCAAGAATGTTTAGCGTAAAGCATTATACGAACTTCAGTATTTTTGTTCATGTATTTTTTGATTTCATCAAACACATTTTGTGGTGTTGGTGTGTGATGGATAACCCCAAAAGAGTATATTAAATCATACTCTTCAATTGGAACAACTTTAGATAATTTTTCAGCATTTGCCGAATAAAAATTAGCCTGTAATCCAAATAATTCAAATCTTTTTTTACATAATTCTAAAGATTTTTCCGATAGTTCAACACATGTTAATATTGCTCCAGCCTTTGCAAAATTTATTGAGTCGGTACCAATACCACACCCAATCTCTAAAACTTTTTTACCTTTCCATTTATCAAATTCTGCAAATTTTGGTATATGAGGTTCTACAAAATATTTACGATGTTCTACATCATTAAAATATTCTTTACTACCAATTTCTTTTTTTGAATGTTTAATATTACATGGTCTATTATCCCAATAATTTTTAACATCTTTTACTGTTTTTGTCATAGGTTATTATAAGGTTGTTTATTTCTAATTATTTTATCAATTGAGTTAGCGATGTTCTCATTAACTCTAAAATCATTTAATGGATTTAAACGATTATAAATGTAGTTGATATCCGAAATATGTCTATAATGTTTTTCACCTGACATTTCAAACATTGGAAACATAAAAGCCAAATCTCCAGCAACACTCCAATAATTTCCTTCGGAGTTTTTTAAATCTTCTTGTTTAATTTTTTTCCATAACCAAGATTTCCATGTTCTTAAATGCGATAATGTAAATCTTAATTTTCTTATATTATTAAAACTTTCTGGTGGAGTTGTGAATCCTTCAGCACAACCTCTACCATCATAATCTTTAAATGACCCGCTAGTCATCCATACATCACTATCATTATAAATTTCATTAATTTTTAAAAAAACATTAGAGTTGGGTAACCAATCGTCACCATCAACTTCAATACAAATTTCATCATCTGAAATATTTAATTCACGAATTATTTGGTCGTAATTTCCACATTGATACTTCTTTATTTTATTTTCAATTAATATAAATCTATCGTCATTTTTAATTAAATCTTTAACAATATTAACCGTATTGTCGGTTGACATATCATCAGTAATATAACAAGTAAAATCTTTAAATCTTTGACCCATAACACTGAGTAAAGATTTTTCAATATATTTTTCACAATTAAATGTTGTTGTTAGTATTATCATAGTTTTATTTTAAATCAATTATAGTTTAGAATATAATTCTAAAATTTGTTCACTCCTTTTAACATATGTGTGTTTTTTAGAAAGTAAATAACCATTTTCACCTATAGACTTCATCAAATTTTCATCAGATAGGACCAAATCAATTTTTGAAAACATATCATCAATATTGTTATAAAATATTGCATTTTCCATATGTTTAAATCCTAATTCTTCATATTGATAGTGATAGTTAGTAACTAAGGGTACTCCACACCCAATTGTCTCAAAATTTCTATAATTAATGTCATTTGATAAATTTTTGTTCCAATGTATTTTATAAGAATTAACAGCATTGACCATGTCATTACCAATTACAAAATTATCATGAATAAAATTGTATTTATTTTGAAGTAACGATATCATTTGACCTCTGTTTAATAAACTTCCACAAAATCCTACATCACATTTTTTTTCTAACTGTTTTGGATAAATTAATGTATCATCAAACGCATTTGGAAACCATATTTTAAAATTTTGGTCAACAAAATCTTTTGTAGAATGTAGTAAAATATTATAATTACCTCTAATAAATTCTTGAATAAACGGTTGTTCACCTCTACAATGTGCATCAATTGACCATAAAAATTTTTTTGTTTTGATATTTGATAAATTAGGTTCCCACCCATTTCCATAATTTTCTAAATTGATAATTAAATCAAAAGATTCAAAGTCAGGAACTTGATTATAATTATCATGACCCAATCCCCAAACTATTGAAGTTACACCTAATTTTTCAAAACCTCTTTGTAAACAAAAACATTCTCTAAAAATTCTGTTTTTATCATGTCTACCATTTTCTTGGATAATTAATATTTTCATTTTGTTATTTTAAATGTTTAAATTCATCATTCTTTATTTTGTTGAATATTTGATTAGCAAATTCAGGGTCTTTACATCCATGAGATGAATAAAACTTTAAATCATAACTTTCAGGATAACCAAATCTGTTTTCAGGATTAATAAACGTATCGTACCATATATCATATGGATACACCCAACTATCAGTTGTTTGATTTTTCCAAAGCATTACGTTTAATATTGTTTCATCAAAATTTCCCGGTGAAATATTATTTTTTAAACAATATTGTGAAAAATCATAACATTCTTTAAGAAAATCTTTTGTTTGTTTAGAAAATAAATAAGTTCCGTGAACATAATATTGTGATTTATTATTTACTCCTAAAATGTCCATTATGTTTTTTTGATTATTAGGGTCTTGAGTATGGAGAGAACATAAAGGTAATTTTAAATTATCATCAATTAAATCAAATAATTTATCCATTTGTTTAGTAATTATAAAATCAGCATCTAATTGAACTGCCTTATCAAAACTAGTGTTGATTGAGGAATAAAGTTTTGAGTAACAAATTGTGTTAAACCCAACAGTTTGTAAATCAATTCTTCTTGATATCACTTTTTCACTTGAGTGTTTATAATCAAAGTTAATTGAAAAAACTTCTATTGGATTTTCTGAAAAATTTATTACACTTTCAACTAAAATATCACATAATTTTAAATAATTTAGGTTGTCATTTACAAAGGTTACATACCCATTTTTCATATACGATTATATTTAATATTTGATTTATTATAAATTTCTTCAATTAGCTCTATAACATTTATTGACTCCTCAAGTTTAAACTGATTTAAATTTTGATAAACATATGGGTGGTTAGGGCACGAACCTTGATAAGAGCCATAATTATTGGGTTCTACAGATATTGAATACTTCTTTTTAATTCTTTCAAATTCTTTTTGATGTCCATAAGATAAAAAAGTTCCCGATTCAATTACATTTAAAGATTTACCACCAATTTTAACAAATCCGTTTGAACCTAAAACAGAAATTGAACATTCTAAATTACTTGGTTCGGCAGCAATTGTAACTTCACAAGTACCACCAAAATTACCAAAATCTAAAATAGAATAAATTGTATCTTCAATATCAACCGAAACGTGTTTTGTTTTATATATTTTAGAACTATGTACAATTGGTTGACCAAACACATGTTGTATAATATCTAAATAATGAATACCCACCTCATATAAAGTTCCACCACCTATTTTTGGATATGACCTCCATCCTGTAAAATACTCAACAGGTCTTTGCCATCTTTGGATAAAATTAACTGACCTAATATCTCCTAATATATTATTAAATAAAATTTCTTTTAAAAATTCTACGGTTGGATTTAACCTCACTTGCAACACACAATACGCTTTTCTATTATTTTTTTTTGAAATTTCTATTAACTCTAAAATTTCTTTTTTAGAAAAAGAAACTGGTTTTTCAATTAGGACATCACACCCATTTTCCATTGCAAAAATTGCTTGTTCATAGTGAAGTGAGTTTGGGGTTGCAATTGTTACAAAATTTATATCTGAATTTTTAATCATTTCTTTGTAATTAGTAAAATGATTTGTATTATATTTTTTAGATGTTTCTTTTACCAAATCCTCTTGGATATCACATAACGAAACTAATTCAAAATTATCATTAGATTCTATTGATTCAATATGTCTTGGTAGTATTACTCCACAACCAATTATACCAACTTTATGTTTTTTCATATATTAAAATTATTTTCTAATAATATTAGTAATTCTTCATTAGTCATTTAAATTAATTTTATTTTTTTTTATTTTATACGGGTTACCAAATCCAACTGTATTATTTGGAACATTTTTTGTTACAACTGAACCGGCACCAACTAATGAGTTTTCACCAATCTCAACACCACAAATTATTGTAGAGTTCGCACCAATATTACAACCTTTTTTAAAAAGAGTTTTTCTAAATCTACCGTCGTTTATCCAATCACCACCAACTCTTGGATTAAAATCATTAGTTGTTACTACATTAGGTCCAATAAAAACATCATCTTCTATTGTTACCCCTTCATAAATTAAAGAATTATTTTGGATTTTACAATTATTACCTATGATAACATTTGGACCAACATATACGTTTTCACCAATAACACAATTTATACCTATTTTAACATTTTCGCAAATGTGAGAATTTGACCATATTTTAGTATTTTTCCCTATATTTTTAGACTCAACAATTGAGGTTTTATGTTTAAAATAATCAAACTTATCAATTTTTTTAGCAGGATTTCCGGCCCATGTTTCACCATCTGGAATATTTTTAGTCACTACTGACCCCATTCCTATTGTAACATTATTACCAATTTTTAAATGTTCTCTAATTACTGATTTAGCACCAATAAACGAATTATTACCAATTACTACTGAACCACAAATTACCGAACCAGCAACTACTAATGTGTTATCACCAATTTTTACATTATGGGCAATATGAACTAAATTATCAATTTTAACACCATTACCAATTATTGTATCATTTAAATTTCCTCTATCAATACAGGTGTATGAACCAACTCTAACATTATTACCAATTTTAACTCCTTTAAAATGAGGAAAATAAATTAAATTACCATTCTCATCGGGTTCAAAACCAAATCCATCATTACCTAATTTAGCGGTATCACAAATAATACAATTTTCACCAATTTCTATTTCTGATGGAGTTATTTCTTTTTCTAATAAACTTCTAATAAAATTTAATCTTTCGCTCATTTATTTTTTTAATATTTCATTAATTGCCGTTTTTTTTAGTCGGTTATGTCTCATCGATGAGATTAACGCATTTTTACTATTTTTATTAAATATAAAATCTTTATTATCCCACCATTCAGGATGTATTAATAGAGTGTACTCATCCAATTCAATAATTTTATTTAATATTTTTTTATTAAATGTGTTTTTTGAATCCGATATATATTCACTTTTAAGTATTGATTTATTTAAATAACCATCAACATCTGTAAATAATTTTGTTTTTTCAGTATTAATGTGAAATGTAAATTTATTAAAATCAATTATTTTTTTATATCTATTTAAATAATTTAATAAATCAATTTCATCATTAATGTTTGTAACATCAACATGACATCCTATTTCATGGTTTTCAATTAAAAAATTAATGATTTTATAACTTTCATAACTTAATACATTATAATAATCTGAATCAAATCTAATATAATATATTGATTTAACACCCATTTCTTTTTCATATTTAGCCATTTTATAAGCGGAAATTAATGAAATATCAACGTCATGTCTTAACTCAACTGTTTTACTTTTTAATATTTCTATTATTTTTGAATATTTGTACATAATAATTAAATTGATTTTGGAATGTTGTTAAACATATTTAAAATATAATTTTTATGATTACTAAAGGGTCTACATAAATGAGAGTGTGAATATTCACCATTTCTTAATTTATCCATATTATATGGAGTTTCCGTATTTCTAAAACATTCAATACGAGTATTTTGCATAATTGTAAAATTATTTAAACTAATAAGTTTAAAATCACCATTGTATTCTCGTAATTTATAACTAATATAAGTTTCATCCATTCCCCAATTTAAATTTTCAGAGGCATATCCACCATTATTGGCCTCAAGATATTTTTCTAAAATTTTGGAAGACATAACTATTTCAATGGTTTCATCAAATTCTTTTTTAAATTGATAAATGTCTGAGAAAATTTTACCTTTACCAACATGATAACCACTGGGACTTACGCTATTTGGGATTGACCAATGTTGGGTTCCATATGCGTCAGCGATTAACATTAAATAATCATCATCTGAATATTCTTTTACCATTTCTTTTATAAAACAACTTGATAATGCAATTTCATCAATTCCACAAATAAAACATACATCTTCAGGAAAAAATTGAGTTGCCCAATATGAGGCCAAAGTACATTGTGAATTAATTGGGTAATTATCGTTTGGTTGTGTAATAATTACTTCACCAAATTCCTCTGAAATATTACACTCTTTTTTTTCTTCTTCGGTACCAACCCAAATTAAAGTGGGTTTTAATCCAAATTTTTCATGATACACTTTACTGGCATGATTCCAAAATTCATAATATAATTTATTATTATTACTCGCAAGTAAAACTCTATCTATTTTCATAATTTAATTTTTTTATAAAAATTTAAAATAATCAGGATGTCGGATGTCATTTTTATCAAAAACATCACCAACAAACTCTTTGTTGATTCTTTCAGATGGGAATTGTTTAGAATTAACTTCAATTTTAAAAAACGAATCGTGTACAAAACAATTTTTTAAAATTTTTGGATAAATTTTTTCTTTTAAAAAATTTTGGTCAACTTGCCAAAAATTACCTTTATTATATTTTATAATCTCTGACTCAATATCATTTAAAATTCCATTTCTACATCCCCACATACCACCTAATATTTCCGTAGCGTGATGTGGATGGTCTCTCATAATATGAAAGTCTTTATCCGATTTTAACCACTCGTCTACTGCTAATTTTTCTCTGTTACCTAATCTACTATCAACATCTCTTGAAATCATAATATCAGAATCTTTACAAGCGTAAAATCTCCAAAACATTCCGGTCCAATCACCATCAACTTCCATCATAATAACTTCTGTTTGTGGTAACGATTTTAATTTTTCAATAATTTCTACCGGAACTGATTTTCCACAATAAAATCTTGAGACCCATTCGGGGTAAATTAAAGGGGTTAATTCGGCGTTCTTTATTGCTCCAATAGTGTATTTTGGGTTATTACCCCAAAGAGAAAAACTTATTATTTTTTTCATAGATAAAAATTATTTTCTTTTCTTTTTGCAAAAAGTAATCTATCGTGATTTTCATTCTTTGAGTTGATTTGATGAATATCATCTCTACCACCATATCCCCAATCAGGATGTTCATGTTCAATAATAACTTCGTCAAAATAGGTTTGTTTTCCAAGTAAATCACCTACCATCATAAATTCATTATCAGACCAAACTGATTTATATTCGGGATGATAAATATAACCAAATCTATCGTAATATTTTTTTCCAAGAATACATAAGGTATTTAATTTATTTCCCATATGACCATCATTAAACCATAAAATACCATCGGTGTCAGGATAAAGTTCTTTCATTTTATTACGAATGATATTGTCATATCCTTTAACTTTTGGTGTCATATCGTCAGACGCTAATAGAACAATATCCCAATCGTTAATCATTTCAATATCCCTATTAATGGCATGTATTTTAGAAGTACTATCACCATAAATTACTTTAACATTTTTAAAGGTATTAAACATTTCCTCAACTTCAGAGAGTTTCATATTTTCATCATCATTATCTAATGTGACTAAAAAATAAGTATTATCTAAGTCTTCACATAAATTTTGATAATGGTTAAAAACTTCAAAAAATTTTTGTTTACGACCTTTTGTTGGGAATTTAATTAGTAGTTTCATATTTTAATTATAAGTTAATTTTATATCCTTCGGGATTTGTTCCTGGTTTAAAAAATTTAAGTCTGTTATTATAAGATTCGCTTATTGGAGTTAATTTTTTTGCAACAGAATCAATTTCAATTACATTAACGTAATACCCTTCAGTTAATAAATCAATACATAATTGGTATTGTTGTGATTCTTCTAATATATCTGTTCCTTTTTTATATGTAATATAATTCATAACAAATGGTACACCCTTGTCAGGGTTTTTTTGTATATAATAATCTTTAATAAAACTGGCGTGTTCCTTATTAAACTCATCCACGGTTAGTGGTAAGTTTAATTCCATACCAAGATTTTTTGAATAGTGACCTAAAGCTCTATTATCTCTTGGTAGACACGGTCCACCAAACCCAAAACCGTATTTTAAATATTTTTTACCAACTCTTGAATCACCCCCAATTGCATTTAAAACCATATCAATTTCATCTTGAATTCCCGCCTTAATCATAATATCACCCATCATATTCGCATAACTTATTTTTGTGGTTAAAAAACAATTTATACCTATTTTAGTTATTTCAGCGGCCTTTGTAGACATTACATATGCATTAACATTTGTTGTTTGAATTCTATTATATAATTCAATTAATTCATTTGATAATTCAGTATATTCCGTACCAATTAAAACAATATCCGATTGTTCAAGTCCTTTAACAATCTCTCCTTGTGCAATAAATTCAGGGTTATATGCCACTTGAACATTAAACATATTTAATCTGTTTTGTATTTGCTCAACGTCTCCAGGATTTGTGGTACATCCAACAATAAATTTTTTGTTGTGAATTGGAACACCTGATGAAGATGCTGTGTAAAAATCACCAACAACTTCAAATACTTTTGTGGTATCGTAATTTCCATTTAATGTTGATGGTGTTGCAACAAATGTAAAAATCATATCAGAATTTTGTATGACATCAATATTATTAGTTGTTGCACTGAAGTTCTTAACTTCAAGTAACATTGATTGAATCAGGGGTTCATTTGTTAAACAAATTTTTTGGTTTAAGTTAAATACATAATCTTCTCTAACATCGGATACGATTACATCATATCCATTTTTTTCACATAATAGGGCGAAAGTTAATCCTAATCTTCCTGCACCAATAATTCCTATTTTCATATAATCTCATTTTGTTTTAAATCAAAAATTGGTACTGGTACCATTTTGTGATTATTTTTTTTATTAAAAGTTTCAAATATCTTAGTGATATTATATTCTTTTTCTGTGGTTGAACATTTATCTAAACCATATTCCATCACCCATTCTAATTCTTCATAGGTTGCTCCAATTTGTTGTTCATCATTCCTGTCATCTTCCCATAAACCATCTGTTGGGATTGCGTTAATTATTTCTTCAGGAATACCTAAATAACGACTAAGTTCTCTAACCTCTGTTTTATATAGGTCAGCAATTGGAGAAATATCAACTCCACCATCACCATACTTAGTAAAAAACCCAACACCAAAATCTTCAACTTTATTTCCTGTTCCAACAACAATACCTTTAACGGTTGTGGCAATATGATACAGTGTTATCATTCTTAATCTTGATTTACTATTTGCGTTTGACAAATCAGATTTGAGATGGTTAGGTATACTAACTTCAAATTTTTTGAATGTCTCACTTAATTCAACCTCAATTGTGTTAACATTTAATTTTGATAGAAAATCTAATTGTGCTTCAGATAATCTTGTGTTTTCAGGTTTTGAATTTAGTGGCATACCAACAGCAATAGTTGAAATTCCTGTTCTTGCACATAAGGTAGAAACTACCGCCGAATCAATTCCTCCTGAAACACCAACAACAAGAGTTTCAATTCCGTTCACCTCAACGTATTCTTTTATCCACTTTTCAATTTTTTCTGATAAATTTTCGTAATCAATAATTCTATTCATTATAGTATCTTTATATATTCGTCTTTTATTTTTTGTGCAACATTTAATGTGTAATATTTTTCAATATCAGATGGTGGGTCAAATTTTTCTTTAGATAAGATAAATCCATCAGAATCTACTTTATAAATCCAACTAGGTTTACCACACATCCAACCTTCAATAGTAGTTCTACCTAATTGAATTCCTGCGGTTTCAGATGATTTTAAAATGTAATTTTCAATATTCCAAGTAGATGGGAAATGTTTTACATGAGGTTCCAATAAAATATTTTCTAAATAATTTCCATTGTTTTCCCCAACTAACCACAATTCTTTACCAATTTCTCTGGTATATTCAATTAAATCTAATATTGATTCTTTTCTTAAGTAATCAATTGTTCCAACAAATAATATATAATTTTCAGATGGAAGATTTTTTGGTTGGAACTTTTCATTATCAATTGGGTTATAAATAACCTCAATTAATTCTTCAGGTACGTTAAAAGTATTAATTAAATGTGATTTGATTTCAGGTCTAATTGCGATGAATTTTTTAATGGTTTCATTAATTATTGGATTTTCAAGTTCTTTTGACATTACTTCAGAATGAATTGTACAAACCTTATCTAATTCAGGGTACATATTAATAATTCTTTCTGCAACAGGTTTGTGTTGGATATGAACAATATCATAATCAACTTCGGAAGTTTTATATAACGCATTAAGAGTTGATATTTGTACACCATTTGGTGTTTGATATTCCCATACCCCATCGCCAAGTTTAAACCCTGGTGCTTCCTCAAAAGATAAACATTTAATCCCTATCTTTTTTGCCATATCTGTTAATGGCCCACCGATTTGTGAGAGTACAGTTACACTACAATTAAGTTTCATTAAACTTTTGGCGAGTTCATAAACATATAATTCTGAACCTGTAAACCCTCTAAAAAATAAACAAGATAGTAAAACTTTAATTCTTCTATTTGGGTCAAATTGACATTTTGCTGGTAAATTTTCACCATATTTTTTAACAAATAATTCCCTATTTTCTTCCCATTTTTCATTGGTTTGTCCTATTGATTTATGAGTTATTCTAATATTGGTTATAACACCGACTTTAACACCTTTTAAATGATTTTCAAAACAAAATGATATATCATAAAAATGGAATCCGTTAAATTCTTCTATAAAATTAGTTTTAATTCTTTGTTTATTAACGGCAATAAAAACACCATCAACAATTACGGTTTCTCTAATGTTATTACCAAATTCTTCTGAGTATTTTGATGTCCATTTTTTTCCACCACTTTCATGATTAACAATGCCAATCATGTTTTTTCTACGATTAGTTTCCCACCATCTTCCTGTTTCCGACATATGTGTGGTACCAGCAACACCTAAAATACCATAATCACTTTTTTCAAAATGCTTTTCAATTTTATGAAACCATGCGGTCGTATCAAAATAAATGTCATCGTGACATAAAACTACTATGTCGGTTTTTGATTCTTCAAGTATTTCGTTATAAACTTGAGAAAGGGATTTCTCCCCATTATTAATTTTTTCAATAACCTCAATTTTTTTATATCCTGAACTTTTCTTTAAGTACTCAATATATTTTGGGTTATGTTCTCTTGTTGAATATCCTATTGTTATCATTTAAATTCCTATTCCAGTTGAGCCAAATCCGTTATTTCCCCTATCTTTTTCTTCCACTTGATTAATCAATTGAAGATTAACATATTTCCCATTAACCACAGGACATAAAACCGCTTGTGCTATTTTCATTCCTTTTGGAATCATTACAGAATGGTTGTTGGTGTTAAAAACAATAACTTGTATTTCCCCCGTGTATCCTTGGTCAACAGTTCCTGGTGTGTTAAGAACAGTTAATCCTTGTTTAATTGCCAAACCACTTTTGGGTCTAACTTGTATTTCATATCCTTCTTCAAAAGAAACTTTAAGACCTGTTGGAACTAAAATTCTTCCAAATGGTTTAATCTCTAAATCTTCGGTTGAATGTAAATCAAATCCCGAATCTGATGGGTAGGCGTATCTTGGAAAAACAGCATCTCCGTGAACAATTTCTATATTAACTGTTTTTGTTTTTGCGGCAGCATACATCTCCTCTTCCATTTCATCAAGATTTAACCCAAACATATCCATGAGGTCTTCTTGATAATTAATGTCTGGTGTTACGCCAGAATCCTTTTTTATTTTTTCAAATAAATCTTGAATTTCTTTATTAGTTTTTTGGTTAAAATCCATTATTTTAATTCTATTAGTTTGTTTATTACATCAATTAATACCGACACATCTTTTTCACAATATTTTACAATACCTGCAATATCTTTTTTATTCCAAAAAGCATCGTGAACTTTATTGCCTGTGATTTCCATTGTTTTAGAAGATTCAACACCTAAACAAACACACATAAGTTCAAGAGAAGCGATTGACCCATAACCACCATATTGCCATACTTCTTTTGTATCTAACGCCTTTACTTCCCAAGGTTTAGTATCGTGACCTGGTAATATTTTTGGTGGTAATATTCCATTCATAATCATTCGTTTTGCTAACATAGGAATATCAAATCCTTTAACATTATGACCACATAAAAAGAAACCAAGTTCACCAACTCTATGTAAAAGTTTTTGAACTTCAATTAACATTTTCTTTTCATCAGGGTCACTAAATGATTGCATTTTTGTTTCACCTTTGTCTGTTACGAATGCAACACTAACACAGGCAATCCTTGCAAATTCAGGAACTAATGCTGACCTATTAACAAACATTTGACCAACACCTTTGTCGGCATCTTCAGGGAACCTTTTTTGAAACCAATCAAAATAGTGTTCAAATTGAAATGAGAGTGCTTCGTTAGATTTAACCAAAGAATCCCAATCAGGTTGAACACCTACGGTTTCAATGTCTAAGAATAATATTTTTGTTATTGGTATGTTTATCATTGTACTATTGATTTATAAAATTGTGCTCTATCGTTTGTTACTTTATTTAAATCGTATTTATCTTTAACTGTTTCATATAATCTTTCTCCCATATCTTTTGCCATATTAGGATTTTTAACTAATTTTTCAATATATTTTGACCAATCAGAATGGTTTCTATTTTCTCCAACTAACATCGCATTTCCATCAACATAATTACCGTGGTCTAAACAATGTTTTAGGTCAATCGTGTAAGGTCCTAAATCTGACGCAATAATCGCTTTTTTGTAAAATCCAGATTCAATTACTTTTAATTGAGATTTCATTCTATTAAACATATGATTTTTAATTGGTGCCAAAGATACATCAAATTTTGAATAATTCTTAGCATAAGATGTTACAGGTTTTGTCCATACCCTAACATATGGTTCATTAGATTCATTTGAGTATGATTCTTGATTATATTTTAATAAATGTTTTTTATAATCATCCGATAAAATTGAGAAGTTTTGTGTAAATATTTTTTCATACTCAGCCCAAACGGTTTCGTGTGGTAATATATCTCTTTTTTTGTGCTCATTTGTTTGTGGATTGATTTCAGTAACACTTCCTCTTATATCAAAACCACATAAAACAAATTGTAATTTATCTTTAAGAGGTGTTAGTCTACCCAAATCTAATAACTGTAAATCGTGTAAATGAGAAGAACCTCCTAACCAACCAATTCGTACTCTATCCGACTCTAAGGTTGGTTCTTTAAATTGTGGTTCATTTGGGTTAATTGCGTTTGGAAAAACCACAACATTTTTATTTAACTTACTAATTTCGTCTGCAAACAAAGTAGTTGTTGTAGTAACATATTTTGAGACTTTAAGATTTGCAACAATTCTTTCATTAATTTTATTGTGTTTAATGATGTCGTGAATTGGGTGTTCTTTTCCTGGCATCCAATAATCATCAATATCACAAACGGTAATAATACCTAAAGAATTTAATTTTTGGATTAGAGCGTTTGCTTTGTCAAAATCTTGACCGATGCTCCTATGATATGATACTATTTGATATTGAGACCAAAACGTCATATCATCATATGATGGGTCGTATACGATATCAACATGAAAATCATCACCGTATAAGTTTTGTAAAAAAACGTGAGGGTCTACTGACCTGAATTTACCGACACCTGTTCTATCAGACGGAACGACTAGTATTTTGATTTTTGACATAAATTATTTGTATATTTCTAAAAATATAACAATTTAAGTCAAATAAAGAAAGCCGTTAAGACAATTTTTTAATTTTTGTTACTTTACCTTCAAAAATATGTTTACCAACTTTAAAGGTAAAAATTTCATTTGCCTTCTCAGATGACTCAACAAGTAATCCATTTTCTCTTAATGAATCATTAACTGCTTCGGTAATCATTTTTTGAATGATATTATAATCAATACTACCAAAATTTTGTTGTGATTGACTTTCAACTTGTCTTGGTTTTGCGGATTCTGGCACATAACTACCTTCAGTATTACCCATCAATCTAGTTGCCTTTTTAATTAAATCATCTGATAATGTTGATGTTGGTTGGTCTGGTTGTGAAATAGGATGTTCCATCATCAATCGTTTAATTTCGTCAGGTAGTTTTGAATTTTTAATTGCATCCACAGTTGGAACACCAACTGGCTTTGTATTTACGGTTGGTAATTGTGATAAATAATTTTGTGGTTGTTGTCTTTCTTCTTGCATATATTCTGCAGGAATATTGTATTTTGCGTTTGGAACATCAAATTGTTGAAGTGATGTTGGTGGTAATCCGCCATTCATAGAATTGCTACTTTTTATTCCTTCCGCCTTATCCATGATAGCTTTTGAAAGCTTTAATTTTTCTGTTAATCTGTCCATATTTTTAGAATTTACTTATAATAATAACGCTAGTCATGCTTTTGTCACCATTTGGATTAAAATTTGGTCTCATTTCTGTGAAATTTTCTCCAGATGGTTTTAAAGTTAGGATTTTATCTAATCTAAAAAGTCTCCATCCAGGTAAGGGTTGTTCTCCTTTGTATCCTGTGTGAGACGCCCCTTCATTATCCCAAGCCCTTAAAACTTTATTTCCTGCCTTACTGACACCTAAGCACACGGGTTCAATTTCTCTGATACCCCTACCACCTGGCTCATCGCCATCATAATAGATGATAACTCTTTGTTTCTGTTTAATAGCATCAACGACACTATCAATAGAAGCAATTTCACAAATTAAACCTTTTAATGCTTCTTGTAGTTTCATTAGAAATTAGGATACACTTTTGATGCGTTGTATTGATTGATTTTTACTTCACTTTTTCTTTCTACAATATCGTCTATTGTTCCAGCTCCTGTGTTGTATACATCTAAAAATCCGCCAGTTCCTCTACCCATAGAGTCACCGTCTGCAAGTGCGTCTTTATTCACCGCCGAATATTCATTTCCAATAGAATCGTAATCATTCTTAGGAATAAGTTTTGCTCTTTCTGCAACAGCAATTGCTGTTAGTGCGTTTTGTTCTGTTTGATTTAAATCTACAGTTGTTTGTTGTGCCATGTTATTATATTTTTGATATTAATTCGTTTATTCGTCTTAAACTTTCTGTTACTGATTGATTATATTTATCAACAGTTTTAGAATGTTCTTGGGACGCTCTTACATTTGTAAAATCTTTTTTCTGATGAGTATCAATGAATTGGTTTTGCATTCCAGTGTTCATTTTATTTGTTTTATTCATTTTGATGAATTCTCTCATTTTTCTTAACTCATCATTAACCCAATTTTTAATTTCAACACCACCATTTAATATGAATGGTAATTCGTTATGGTTTCCTTTGAAATTATCAAAAAAGTTTTTAATCCTTTTAAGTTGTTTGTACGATATAAATTTCTGTCCTTGAAGTTCTTTATTTCTAATGAACCCCTCCACATTTTCGTCAGCACCAACAGCTTGTTTGAAACATACTCTCATATGTTCCTGTTTGTCTGATGGAAACTCTATTTCTTTATCGTATAAATCTTTATTCACTTCTTAATACTTTTATTAAATTAGAAATTGAAATTCCTTCTTTTTCTGCTTGTCTTTTTAATGATGAAAGATTTTTCTTTAACATTCTTGAAACCTCAACATCTTTTTTTGAAACATCAGAATTATCTGAATTTTTCTTTCCCATTAAAATATCTTCCACAACTTTAATCATCTTTTGTTTTTGAATTTCAGATAGAGTTGCTCTTGTTATAAAATTTGGGTCTTTATAATATTTTGATTTTTTATCTTTTTTACCTGTTGGGTCTTGTCCTTTTTGTTTTGTTCTGTCTTTTGCTTCCTCTGGGTCCATATCCATTTTCTTAACAAGATATTTGTAAGTTTCAGCACCATCCATATCTTCAGTTTCTTCATAACCGAAAGCTCCTGACATATCAATTTCTTCAATTTCTTCAACAGATTCACCATAATAACTTCTATATCCACGAGAAATAGGGTCATTTGTAATTCTTGCCGCCGCAACTGTTTGGTCCATAGTTTTTCTTGGGTGAAGTTTTGGGTCAAGAATTGGTATATTTGAATTTGAAAAAGAACCATCGGCATTTACCAATTCTTCTAAATCCGTTTTAAGACCTTTAGTTGTTTTTATTTTTTTCTCTTTGGCAATTTTTTTAAGGTGATTTTTAACCTTAACACCTTTATTTTTTGCAAAGTGAATAACCTCGTCTTTCTTACGTGCTTCCGTCAAATTCCCTTCTACAGAGAAATATAAAGAGTATTTATCTCCTTTATCTCTCAATAAAAAATAATACGGTGATGAATAAAATTCTTTATCTTCTGTAATCATCTGTTTTTTTTTATCTATAAATACTAGCAACTAAGGTATTTATCATTAGTTATGGCATATCAAAATATTAATCAATACAATTTTCGTAGATTTGGGCTAAAACCAGTTAATGAAATAACTGACATTTGCTTAGCATCAGACGAGAAAGATTATGACCAAGAAGTTGTTTTTTCTCCATTATTAATTGCTGAAAATGATGGAAATAGAATGCCATTTAAGTTTAACTTAAATAGTAGTGGGACAACATTATGTCAAATTTCCCCCTGTGTGTTTAGTGCCGATACAATTGTTTCTGAAAATTATTGGAACCCAAAAAATATTGACCCCAACTTTTGTGTAGTCACAACAGAATTATGTGATGTTGGGTTGACAGGAATTGATAATGGTTTAGTTCAGAATATGTCTGGTGAAACCATAGAAATAACAACAGGATTATATTCAGGTACAACAGATAAGTTTAGTAGATACAAATACGATAGGAGAATGAAAATGCACCCTATCACAGGTTTTACCACAACTGAAAATAGATTATGGAATGATGACTCATATACATATAATTTATCGTATGAGAATGTTGGTGGAGACATTGGATATGTTGCGAAATTAGACGGAGGATTTTTTCAAGGATTTTATAAAATCGCAGGATATGATTATCAGGTATTTCCACAAAGAGTTGATTTGGGGTGGACATCTGAATTTATGTTAAGATACAGATGGAGTGGTGACACAAGTGTTGGTCTTAATTATAGATACCCAGACAATAAGGGAACATTCTTTTATATGGGAGCGAGAGCCGAGAATAAATTTTATCATTATGCCGATGGTTCTCCAAAACAAGATTCAGGATATACAAGAGTTACGTCAGGTTTAACTTGTATGCATACTTGTGGGTGTGCTAGTAGTGCGAACACATCGTCAATGTGTCTTGAAGTTTATCAACCATCAGGAGGAACAATAACACATTGTAATTGTGGTTGTCCTTGTGGTTGTGATTCAACCGCCAAATACCCTGAAAAAGACCCATTATATGATGGTGTTTCAAATGGAATATCGTTACGATTAAGTGGTGATACGGGAAATCCAAGATTATGTGTTAAAACATATAGAATAACAGGAGGGTGTGAACATAGTGGAGTTTGTCTAACAGGATTAACATATGTTACGGGAACATCTATAACTGAATGGTGTTCAACAAGAGGTATATTTGATGAATGTAAATTAACACCATATATTAATTATGAACATTGGGTTCAAATTGATGCAGTATTCCAACGATATACGTGGATGGATGTCTGCGATTTATATGATAAAGGTGGAATTGGATTGTTAGCCAAGACGGAATATTTTGCAACAATAGAAAATAGAAGTGTTAGTTTAATTGAGCCACCAACAACAAGAGAACAACCTTATGACCCAGCAACAACTGAAGTTGTAACATTCACAGATATGTGGACTGAAGAAAAAAACTTTAGAATGGGAACCCTTAAGTTTTATGTTAATGGTAAACTTTTTATGGTTACCGAAAACTTTGAAGAAATTATTCCAAGATTATTAAATGTTGAAAAAGAAAAACAAATTGGTGTTGGTTATAATATTTCTTTGGGTGGAGGTACTCAAGGACTTCACGATAATTTAACTTTTTCTGGTGGATGTCCTGAAACATTAAATGACCTTACTTATCAACAAGACCCTGAATGTTTAACAACAAATGATTTAGACCATACAATTTATTCGGGACTTACAACACATATTGAGTTAGAAGAGATTTTTGGTGGTAGTATGATTGGTGATGTGAGTGCATTTAGAATGTATACAGAACCATTAAACGCTTCTCAAATTAAACACAACTTTAGAATATTAAAAAACAAGTATAATTTATTAAATCCTGATTGTCCTGATTGTTTCATAACACCAAATGATTTAACTTATTTACCAATCCCTGTTGATGATTTAATCTATGGTAATATTCCCTCAAATAATTTGAATTCTTTAGATATACCTGTTGATGATTTAATCTATGGTAATATTCCTGAGAACAATATAAATGCCACAGACATTCCCGTTGATGATTTAATTTATGGTAATATTCCTGCGAACAATATAAATGCCGCAGACATTCCCGTTGATGATTTAATCTATGGTAACATTCCTTCTAACAATTTAAATTCTTTGGATATACCTGTTGATAATTTAATCTATCGTAATATTTATTAATAAAAAAAATTATGTCAGCAATAGAAGGAATTAGAATAACAAGTAGCAATTTAATAGGTAAAACATCAAGCCCAACTACTTTTTCAGCAACAACAGGTGGAACCATTGTTAATTTGGGTGTGAAAACAATACCATTTAATTATTATTCAAATTTTCCATATGGAACTTATACATTGAATATTACCGAATATCAAACACCTTATACATTATTTGTACCTGAACCACCTCCAGCACAATCGGCATATACAACAACAGTAAATGCTGTTTTTAGTGGGTCTGTATTGTCTAGTTTTTGGGGTTCATATACTACAGGATATATACAAAATTTAGGATTTGCTCCTGAAGATATTGTTTTTGCAGAAGGAATTTGTTCTGATGATGTTGACGCTCCTGTGTTTCAAGGGATAAATAATATTGGTCAGTTCCCAACATCAACAAACACACTTCTTGGACCGTTTATGTCAGGAGGTTTAGCTGGTTATCCATTTGTTGGTCAAGTTGGGTTAGGTGCTTGGGCAAGTCATATTACAACAGGTACCACAGCATCAGGAGGCACCTTGTTTATTACAAGTACACCACACATTGGAATAACATCTGGTGGGTCCGTTGGTCAAATTTTCCGTAGAGGTAATGTAAGTGGTACCACACCTTCAAGTACATGTGGAGCTGTTGCAGGAGCAATATCCGTTGTTACCACATCTGGAGCAACAGAACCACAATATTCAGGTTGGACAGGTGGAGGAGATTATGAATTCTATTATCTTCAAACTATCTTATGGCCAGAAAGAGCTGTATTATCAGGAATGACATACGGTAACGCAATGAAATACGCTACTGAAACAATTAGAGATAGTGCAAAAGAATTCTTACTTCAAAATTTACCAGCAGCCGTCACTGGTGGAACTGCAAGTGCTTTAGGGGCACCATCTGAAAATCCTGTATTTTTCTGTAATGGTTTGTTTATTAATACTGATGATGGATATGAATCATACGTTCAAGTTGATGGATTTTCATCTTACACATATAATATCTCAGCATCCGCTGGTACTTGGACAGATATGACAACAGATTATCTTACGGGTCTTTTATTATAAATTAATTTATAATAATGAGTTGTGACTATTATAGAATTATAAATTACAATAATGTCCAAGAAGGGTATTATAGTTGGACGGGATGTACGGGTAATATTACAATATCAACCATTCCCACACTTCAAACACAATATGTTTGTGCTGATAATGTATTTGTTGAATACTATGGAGCGCCTCTTGATGTTGCCAATATGGGATTATGTCCATCTGCAACACCAACACCAACGTTAACTCCGACTCCAACACAAACTCCTGTAACTCCAACACCCACACCAACACCTGTCACACCAACACCTACACCAACTCCAAGTACAACACCAACCGTTATTTATACGTATAACTTATGGACAGGTGGGTATTATCAAAACGCTTGTGAGGCGTCAGGTATGTTTTCAAATCCATCAAATGTAACAATCTATACAACAAAACCATTTAATCTTTTAGTTCCTGGTGATAATGTATTTGGTAACTCATCATTAACAATACCACCTGTAAACGCCAATTTTACAATTTCAAATGGTAATAGATTTATTCAAATAGGTGGGACGTTAGTACTTAATGTTGGATTGTGTTAAGTTTTTTCTTTTAAGTTATATTTATAGTTAAATAGAATTATTATGGCATGTAGCAAATATACCTTAACGAATACAGGTACAACAATAACAACCTTCAATTATAGAAGATGTGATGATTCAATGTGGCAATACCAAGTTGAATTATTACCAAATCAAATTAAGAATATTTGGTTAATAGATGGAACATATTCATTATCTCCATTCTATGTTCATAATATTATATTGGTTAATGACGGAGTTTTTCCTCCAATACCACCAACACCAACACCAACTAGAACTCCAACTCAAACACCTACAAACACACCAACTCCTTCGGTTACAGCAACTAATACACCAACAAGTACGGTTACTCCAAGTGTAACACCAACCAATACGGTAACACCAACTAACACGACGACACCAACACCAACATCAAGTGGGGTGCCAGTAACTCCAAGTGTAACACCAACTAACACACCGACAACTACAACAACACCAACTAGCACGACTACGCCAAGCGTAACACCAAGTATAACACCAACTAATACGCCAACAACTACAACTACACCAACTAATACACCAACAACTACAACTACTCCAACTAATACACCAACACCAACAATTACACCAACTAACACTCAAACACCTACACCAACAACTACAACTACTCCAACTAATACTCCAACACCAACAATTACACCAAGTACAGTTGTATCGTTTACATATTCATCATTAGGTGCAAACCCAAGTGCCAGTGCCACCGCATGTTTTGTTTATCCAGCTAGTGGGGTACCAAACGTTTATGGTACAAAGGTATTTGGTAGTTTAGTAACTTCAGATATTTTATATTCAGATGTAAGTTTAACCACACCACTAACAAATGGTTTTTATTATTCAAATGGGGTAAATTGGGTTAAAATAGATGGTTCAGGGGTAATAACTAGCACTGGAACTTGTTAAAAATAAAAAACATAATATTTATAAATAAAAAAAATCATGGCTTGTAGTAAATACACTTTAACAAACACTGGTGATACAATCACCACCTTCAATTACAGAAGATGCGACGATTCAATGTGGGAATACCAAGTTGAGTTATCACCGAATCAAACAAAAAATATTTGGTTGATAGATAATACCTATTCAATATCACCATTCTATGTTCATAGTATTGTATTTGTTGATGATGGAGTGTTTCCTCCAGTAAGTTAACAACTATTATAAAATACTTTTTTAAATAAAAGATTAACCCTTCACCTTTGTGGAGGGTTTTTTTTATTCTAAAATAAAAAATAAGTATGACTTTTAATATATTTGTGGATATTTATATCATATGGGAAGATTAAAAAAAATAGAAGAAGAGAAAAAAATTAAAATTGGGATTAGTGTTGATAGAGATTTATATAAACAATTAAAAAAAGATAAAATTATTCCGTCAAGATTTTTTGACAGAAAACTAAAAGAATATTATGGAAAAAAAGATTTGTAGTAAGTGTAGAATTGAAAAGGAGATTTGTGAATTTCATAAGGGAAATGATAAAAATGGATATCAATACAAATGTAAAGAATGTAAGAAAGAATATGCAATACTAAACGTAAATAAAGAAAATAATCGTAAGGCACTTTGGTTAAAAAATAATCCAAATAAAAGAAAAGAATCTAAACAAAAATATTATATTAATAATGCGGATAAGGAAAAGTTTAGAAATAACCAATATTCTCAGAATAGAAAAAAAACAGATATTATTTATAAATTATCGTGTATTATGAGGTCAAGATTAGTTGAATTTATAAAAATTCAAAATATAACAAAAAAAAATAAAACTTTTAACTACGTTGGTTGTACCCCTCAATTTCTCAAAGAATATTTAGAATCCCAATTTGTTAATGGTATGTCTTGGGACAATCACGGAGACTGGCATATAGACCATATAATTCCATTATCTTTATCAAAAACTGAAGAAGAATTATATAAGTTATGTTTTTATAAAAATCTTCAACCATTATGGGCGGAAGACAACTTAAGAAAAAGTAATAAAACTATATAAGAAATCACTATATTTTTTTATTTTAGAGTTTATTATTGTATATAATATAGATATTACGTATGAAAATTTTTACACAAATTGCATCATTTTGCGACCCACAATTAGTTCCAACAATTAAAGATATGTTGGCAAACGCTAAACACCCAAAAAATCTTGTATTTGCAATAGCAAGACAATTTAATCCTGAAGATGGTTTTGACAATATTGATGAATGGAGAAACGATAAAAGATTTAGAATATTAGATATTCCTCATACCGACTCAAAGGGTGTTTGTTGGGCGAGAAACTTAACCCAACAACTTTATAAAGGTGAAACCTATACATTACAGATAGATTCACATATGAGATTTGTCAAAGATTGGGATGATATCTTAATCAAGATGATTAAGGGTCTACAAAAAGATGGGTACAAGAAGCCTCTACTTACGGGTTATGTACCATCTTTTGACCCTGACAATGACCCAGCAGGTCGTTCACAAGAAGCTTGGAGAATGGCATTTGATAGATTCATTCCCGAAGGAGCTGTATTCTTTTTACCTGAAACAATTCCAGGTTGGAGAGAAATGAAAAAACCTGTAACTTCAAGATTCTATTCTGCTCACTTCTGTTTTACATTAGGACAGTTCTCAACCGAAGTTCAACACAACCCAGAATATTATTTTCACGGAGAAGAAATCTCTATTGCGGCAAGAGCTTACACTTGGGGTTACGATTTGTTCCACCCACATATTCCTGTTGTTTATCACGAATACACCCGTAAAGGTAGAACGAAACAATGGGATATTGATAAAACTTGGGGACAAAAGAATAGTCACTCACATTTAACAAATAGAAAATTATTTGGTATGGATGGTGAAACTCAAGAAGGACATGATGGTCCTTATGGTTTTGGAACCGTTAGAACTTTAACTGAATATGAAAAATATTCGGGAATCTTATTTGAAAAAAGAGCAATTGACAAATACACATTAGATAAAAATTATCCACCAAATCCTTATAATTTTGAAACGGAACAAGAATGGAAAGATAGTTTCTGTATGATGTTCAAACATTGTATTGATATTGGATATTCTCAAGTAACCGAAACTGATTATGATTTTTGGGTTGTTGCATTCCATAACGATAAAGATGAAACCTTATTTAGAAAAGATGCCGACAAAAATGAAATTGCAGGTTTCATGAGAGACCCTGACAAATACTGTAAAGTATGGAGAGAGTTCCAAACTGATGAGATGCCATCTTATTGGGTTGTATGGCCTCACTCAGAATCAAAAGGGTGGTGTGATAGAATAACAGGTCAATTAACACACAACGCGGTAAGTTAAAAAAAAATAAAAACTTATTAATTTATGACATTAACAGAAATAGCGAATAGACTTGGTACTGATAAAGGTACCCAACATTTTGAATATCACTCTTATACCGAAACATATCAAGAATTATTTTATCCATTAAAAAACAAAAAAATTAAGATGTTAGAAATAGGTGTTGCTGACCCAAGATTTCCTGGCGCTTCAATACAAATGTGGACTGAGTTTTTTTTAAATATAGATTTTATTGGCTTTGACATAAATCAAGATTGTAAAAAATATGAAAAAGAAAATGTTCAAATATTCATTGGTGACCAAAGCGTAACTGAGGATTTAAACCAATGTGTAAGTAAATATGGTGGTGATTACGATATTATTATTGATGATGGACTTCATACCCATTTTCACCACATTAAAAGTTTTGAAGCGTTATATCCTCATTTAAAAGAAAATGGGTTATACATTATTGAGGATTTACATGCGTATGATTGTGCTAATACAATAGAATGGTTTAAAGAAAAAAATATTCCTTTTGAATTACATAATAACAATAAACTTTTAATTCATAGAAAACAAACAAAACCTCTGAACTTAATTTGGCAAACATTTAATGGAGACCAAACAAATTTTGAATTTGAATACACAACAGAAGTTTTATTTAAAAATATTGAACACAACAAAATATTTGACGATGGTCAACTATCAACAGTATTAGATAATTCTGTAATTATTTATTCCAATAATTCAAATAACATATCTGATGATTTTAATAACTATTTAAATAAATTTGTTGAACTTGGATATACTTTTTATTTATTACATTTTTCTAATGAAAACTTAAGTCACAATTGCGATTATTACTCAAAGGCGAATCATGTATTTAGAAATTATTACGACTCAAATATTACCGCACAAAATGTTACCTTCATTCCTTTAGGTGTAAAAACAGGATTTATTAACAAAAATGAAACTTCTTTAGATACAAAAGAATATGAATTTGTTTTTATTGGACAACCAAAATCAGATAGACAAGAATTATTATCTGTAATGGAACGCATGGAAAATGTTTTTATACATAAAACAAATTCATGGAATTGTTCAACATCATTAACTCAAGATGAGTGTATTTCAATTTACAACAAAACAAAATTTGTTCCGTGTCCTATGGGATGGGTTCATCCTGACTCATTTAGATTAATGGAATGTTTAGAATCTGGCTCAATTCCTATCTTAAAGAATTATAATAACTTGGAATATTTCACTAAAGTTTGGGGAGATTCTCCATTACCTGTAGTTAATTCTTGGGATGAAATTACGAATTATTATAAAATGAACGAAGAAGATTTTTTAAAATTAAAAACTAATGTTTTTAATTGGTATAAAGAATTTAAAATTAAATTATCTTTGAAAGTTAAAAATAATTTATAATATGAATAATTTTGATATTGGTATTACAACTTTTTCATTACGATATGATTTTGTGGAATCGCTAGTAAAAAGCATTAGAACTTTAGGTGTTGATAATAACATTTTTATATGTATTAACGGAGAGAAAGATTCAAACTTTTCTGAAGAATATAGACAAAAAATATTGTCATTATGTCTTAACCACAAAAATGTATTTCCAATATTTTTTGTTGAAACTAGAGGATTGTCTAAAATGTGGAACACGTTATTAATACACTCAACTAAAGAAGATTTATTGATATTAAATGATGACATCAATGTTACTTCTGATGATATGTTTGAAGTTGTTTCTCAACACATTAAAACCCCCGAATATTTTGGATTAAGTACTATTAACAATACATTCTCATTTTTTGTTGTTAACAAAAAATTTATTGATGAGTTAGGATATTTTGATGAACGATTAATTGGGTTTGGAGAAGAAGATGGAGATATTATGTATCGGTTAAATAAACAAAAAGGAAAAGGAGTTTTTAGATTATACGCCGGAGGGATTGAAAATATTATTTCAGATATAAGACACGAACACATAAAAAGTGGTATGGGTAAATATTCTTTCTTTAATAGGGATTATATTTTTAACCAAAAATATAAATGCAATGGGGACATATATTATTTTCCTGAAGAAATAGAATGTGAGCAATTATTAGACGATGTTCAATTGTATCCTTACGAAAAATTTTTTATGGATAATAAAGAAAATTTATAATATGATACATTTTATTACCCCACTTTATCGGTATAATAATTTAACGACAATATACTCAACAATTAAACATCAAGTTGAGGATTTTAATTGGCATTTAATTAAGGGTAGTAATACCATTGGAGAAGATGATTTTAGTTTTTTAAAAGAAGATGATAGGGTTAAATTTTATAAGATAGACACTTCACACATTTGGGGTCACGAACAAAGGAATTATTTTATTACTGATATACCTGTAGATGATAATGATTGGTGTTATTTTTTAGATGATGACAATGTTGTTACTTGGGATTTAATCTCAACATATAATGAAGAAAAAAATTCTGATGTTGATTTAGTTTTATTTTCACAAAAGGCGGGTTTAACTGAAAAAATTAGACTGTACGGTGATGGTGAACATAGATTGGATTTAGGTCTTTTTGATATCGGGTCTTGTATTATGAGGTATTGTATGTTAAAAAAAACATACATACATAATATTAGTTATAGGAATGCCGATGGACATTATGCTTTAGATGTTAGACAATTAAAAAATGAACATATTTTTAAATATTGTCCTGATAAATTTGTAAGATACAATAGTTTATCTTTAGAAATTATATAATTAAAATAAAGTAAGTTATGATTAAAATAAAATTAGAATGTTGGTGGACGGATTCACATTCAATAAACACAAGAATGATAAGACAATTTGTTTCAAATGATGATTTAACCAATTATTCTTTTGTAACAGAAAATCCAGATTTTACTATAGTTTTTGGTAAAACCAATTGGGATAAAATTGAAACCCCAAAAGAAAATACTTTTTACATATCGCAAGAACCTTTATGGTCTCCGAACCAACCAAAAGACGGAATCCACGATTATTGTTCAAAAATATTAATATCCGATAAATCAGAATATCCTGACAGAGAAGAATATATTGAAACATTATTACCAATGTTTTATGCTGGAAAAGGAGAAAATGACCATAGAGAAGAATGGGATTGGTCTTTAAAATTAAAAAATAAAGATTATTTAAAGGATAAACCAATTTCAATCATAGTTAGAAAGGATAGTTATAGTCATTATAATAACCTACAGAATTTAAAAACCAATAAAATAAATTACGAGGAAAGAAGTAATTTAGGTGTTGAGTTATCCAACGATGAAAGAATTGATGTTTATGGGACTTATTGGATATCTAATGGTAAAAACATTAAAGGTGAGACGTGGAATAAACATGTTGGTCTTGATGATTATAAATTTTCAGTTTCGTGTGAAAACACAATTCAAAAAAATTATATCAGTGAGAAATTTTGGGATGTTATTCTAACAGACACTATTCCAATTTATTGGGGATGTTCTAATATTAATGAACTAATACCTGATGGTTGTTATGTTTCAATTAATAATATGAATATGGTTGATATGGTTAATACAATTAAATCTGTTATAGATAACGAATCGGAATTATATAATCAATATCTTGAAAAGATTAAAAAATTAAAACAAGATTTCTTTATAAACCCAAAATATAATGTTTGGGAAAGAATTAAATTATTAATAAATGAATAGTATTTCCTTAAATATGAAATTTTGGGATGACGGTCAACCCGACTCAACCAGAATAAGAAATGTTAAATTTTCTTGGGGAGAATTAAAAAAATTGTCAACGTATCTCAATGATAATGGTGTTAAATCCGATTCATCTTTGTATGATTTTTCTCCAAAACAAATAATCTCAGATTCAATTCACATATCATACCCTTTAGGTGTCTATAAAAAATCTGAAAAAACTAACATAATTTTAAAAGATAAAAAAGATTATGATTTTTTTATGATTATAGATTGCGATGCATTTTTTTACGAACAAGATTATGAAAAACTTTTAGAATTAATTAAAACTTTAGAAAAGGGAAATGTTTGTACTTTTGATTTAGCAAAATTAAATGACAATGTTTCTGATTATATTGTTGATGATAATTTTATTATTGAAAAGGCGGATTGGTCTTATGCCTATTCAGGTGCTAAAGAAAATGGTCCATTAAGACATCACACAGGTGGATTAGGTGGTGTTTATATCTCAGATACACAATTATTAATCTCTTTAGGAGGGTTTGATGAAAAATATGTTGGGTGGGGTGCTGAAGACGGAGATATGATGGGTAGAATTTACTATTCAGAAATTCCTCATAAAATTAAACCAACAAATAATTTCGCCCCATTTCATTTACCTCATTTTTCGGATTGGGGAAATATAAATTATTCACAAAGATTTACAGAAGATATATGAAAATTAAATTTATAACATCAATTTATAGTGATTTATATGGAACTGAGTTTGGTGGAAGACCAAGTAGAGGTGGACACTACAAATATAGTTTATTGTCGTTACTTAAAATGAGTGACGCAGATTTTTTATGTTATACTTCGGATAGAGAAATTGACGATTTAATCAAATTTTTTTATAAAGATAATGGTATTTCCTCAGATAAATTAAAATTTGAAATTTTTGAAATAAGTAACACAAAATTCAAAGACCTTATATCACAACACAAAAATGTTGAAGAGGTTAAACGGTCAGATAGATGTGTTGAAATACAATATAGTAAGTTTCATTGGTGGTGGAAAGAAGATAAAAGTTACGATTATTATTATTGGATTGATGCAGGATTGTCTCATTGTGGATTAATACCTGATAAATATTTGACTGAGGTTGGTCCGATGAGGTGTTATTATGAAAGTAATTTATTTAATAATACATTTTTAAAAAATTTAATAGAAGATACTAAAGATAAGTTTATTCTTTTGGGTAAAGAGAATGATAGGAATTATTGGTCTGGCACTGTAGACCCAAAATGGTATACAAATTATGATAGGAGTATTCATATAGTTGGTGGCCTTTTTGGTGGACACCGAGATAAGTGGGACAATGTTGTTAATATATTTGAAAAATATTTGGAAAATTTACTAACAACAGAAAAAATAACTTATCATGAGGAAGTTATTATGACGTTAATGTATTTCAATCACAAAGAACTTTTTGAACGTAAACATTTTGATATTTGGTGGTTTAAAGGTAATTCACCAGCAGGAGTATCAGATGAAATGTTTGAAACAAATAAAAGTTTTTATAAAATATTAGAAGAATTTAATAGAATTTATGAGTAATATTACATTAGTAACAGGTCTTTGGGACATTAAGAGAGACGAGCTTAATGATGGGTGGTCTCGTACCTTCCAGCATTATTTAGATAAATTTGAACAACTTTTAAAAGTTGACAACCCAATGATTGTTTTTGGTGATTCCGAATTAGAGTCTTTTGTCTTTGAAAGACGGGATAAATCAAACACACAATTTATTGTTAGACAACAGGAATGGTTTAAACAAACGGTACCATACGATAAAATACAAGAAATAAGAAATAATCCTGAATGGTACAACCGAGCTGGTTGGTTATCAGAATCAACACAAGCAAGGTTAGATATGTATAATCCTTTAGTAATGTCAAAAGTATTTTTACTAAATGATGCTAAGATTATGGATACGTTTAATTCTGAAATGATGTTTTGGATTGATGCGGGATTAACAAATACTGTTCATTCAGGATATTTTACACACGATAAAGTTTTAGAAAAACTACCTAAATACATTTCAAAATTTTCATTTATTTGTTTTCCTTACGGAGCCGAAACTGAAATTCATGGGTTTGAGTATAATAAGTTAAATTCAATTGCTGGAGATAAAGTAACTAAAGTTGCTAGAGGTGGATTTTTTGGTGGTCCAAAACATACAATAACCGACATCAACTCAATTTATTATGGATTATTATCATCAACATTAGATGAAGGATATATGGGAACTGAAGAAAGTATTTTCTCAATTATGTCTTATAAACATTCTGACTTAATAAATTATTTTGAAATAGAATCAAATGGATTAATAGGTAAATTTTTTGAGGACTTAAAGAACGATGAATTAAAAGTTAAATCTGAAGGTAAAATATCTGTTGTTAATAATTTAGATATTAATAAGGTTGGTCTTTATGTTATAACATTTAATAGTCCAAAACAATTCAAAACATTAATTGACTCTATGTTGGCATACGATAAGGATTATCTTTATAAAACAAAAAAGTTTTTGTTAGATAATTCATCAAATGACTCCACCTTTAATGAATATGCAGAACTTTGTAAAGAATACGATTTTGAACATATTAAAAAAGATAATTTAGGAATCTGTGGTGGTCGCCAATGGATTGCCGAACACTTTCAAAGTGAAACTGATTTAGATTTTTATTGGTTTTTTGAGGATGATATGTTTTTTTATCCAAAACAAGGTGAGGTGTGTAGAAATGGTTTTAATAGATATGTTCCAAACTTATATTCAAAAACATTACAGATTGTTAAAAAGGAAAATTTTGATTTTCTTAAACTTAACTTTAGTGAGTTTTTTGGTGACAATGGAACACAATGGGCGTGGTATAATGTCCCTCAACATATTAGAGAACAGTATTGGCCAGGTAAGAATAGATTACCCGAACAAGGGTTAGACCCAAACGCGCCAAGAGCGGTTTATGAATCAATTAAAACACATCAAGGAGTACCATATGTTACAGGTGATGTTTATTATTGTAACTGGCCACAAATTGTGACCAGAACGGGCAATCAAAAAATGTTCTTAGATACAACATGGGGACATCCATTTGAGCAAACGTGGATGAGTCATATGTATCAGTTGGTAAAGAAAGATGAATTACACCCAGGATTATTATTAGTGACACCAACTGAACACGATAGATTTGAGCATTACGAAAGAAGTTTAAGAAAAGAGTCATAACAATATATTTATTGTTATGGAATTTTTCATCAAACAAAATGCAACGCTACCCGTATTAAAAATGCAGGTGGTAAAAGACGGTAGAGCGGGATATCTCCAATTAATGGAGGACTTAGAAGTTTCTACAATATTTTTTACTATGATTAACGTGGAAACGGGAATCCCTAAAATTGTTTCTGCCCCTGCGTCTATTACTTCCCTTATATTACCTGAAGGAGCACCAACAGAATATTACATTTATTTTAAATTTACTTCAAGAGATACAAATACACCTGGTAGATACACGGGTCAATTCTTAATTAAAAATGACGAGGGAACTCTTATTTTACCATTAAGAGAAGAATTATATATTAATATCCAACCAAGTTTTATTTCAGAAACGGCTTGTTGTTAATTTGATTATTCGTTTTTTTATTTTATATTTATCGTAAGAAGGTAAACTTCACTTTATGTGAAAGCTAATACACCAACGAAAAAATATTATGATATCAAACGAAGAAATTGAATCTTTCTTACACGGCAATGACCCTGAAGAATTTATTGTAGCAATAGAATTTGACTACGCATCCAACTCCATTTATAAAATTAAAGAAATTCCTGGTAAAGGAAAAGAAATACGAAAGGATACATTTACCCCATTTGCTTGGGTAGGTGATTTACGGGGTATTAAGTTTTACAACGACTCCAAAGACGCTCAAAAAGAAGCCATGACCAAATATGGTATTATGATTGAGAAATTAGAAACTCACGGTAATGAGCGATTAGAAAAGGGTATGACATTTATGGTTAAATCTTTGAAAGGTTACCGTGAACTAGTTCAATTTTTCAGAGATGGTGGATGTGACCCTTGGGGTGAACACACCAAAGACAGAGTTATAATATTATCGCCCGTAGAGCAATATTTAATTTCCAAAGAAAAACGATTATTTAAAGGATTTGAATCTTATAACGATGTTACAATACTCGGATGGGATTTGGAAACAACAGCATTAGACCCTAATGATGGTCGTATCTTTATGATTGGAATAAAAACAAATAAGGGTTATCACCGAGTAATTGAATGTATTGACGAATCTGAAGAAAAGAATGCAATCATTGAGTTCTTCCGTGTTATAGATGAATTAAAACCAAGTATTATTGGTGGATACAATTCCGCAAACTTTGATTGGCATTGGATATTTGAAAGATGTAGAATTTTAAAGATTGACCCAAAAAAGATTTGTAAATCATTACACCCCCAACATACATTTACAAGAAAAGACGGAATGTTAAAACTTGCAAATGAGGTGGAGAAATATACTCAAACGTCAATTTGGGGTTATAATGTTATTGATATCATTCATGCGGTTCGTAGAGCACAGGCGATTAACTCAAGTATTAAATCTGCAGGGTTAAAATACATCACCAAATATATTAAAGCAGAAGCACCTGACCGTGTATATATTGACCACGAAAACATTGGTAAAATGTTTTTAAATAAAGAAGATTATTGGTTAAATGTTGAAAACGGAAAATACAAAAAGGCAACTGACTATGAAGATTTGGATGTTAAATTCCCCGGTATCTATAAAAAGATAAGTGGTGATAAGTTGGTTGAAATGTATCTTGATGACGATTTGGATGAAACATTAAAGGTTGATTATGAATTCAATCAGGGGTCTTTCTTACTAGCCTCAATGATTCCAACAACATATGAGAGAGTATCTACGATGGGTACTGCAACATTATGGAAGATGTTAATGTTGGCTTGGTCACACAAACACGGTTTGGCAATTCCAGCTAAGGAAGCTAAAACCGACTTCGTAGGAGGTCTCTCACGACTTCTAAAAGTAGGTTATAGTAAGAATGTACTTAAACTGGATTTTAGTTCACTATACCCCTCTATTCAGTTGGTACACGATGTGTTTCCCGATTGTGATGTAACGGGTGCAATGAAAGGTATGTTAAAGTATTTCCGTGATACCCGTATCAAATACAAACAACTTGCTGAAGAATATTATGAAATAGATAAAAAGAAATCTGAATCATATGGTAATAAACAATTACCGATTAAGATTTTTATTAACTCTATGTTCGGGGCGTTGTCGGCACCACAGGTTTATGCTTGGGGAGATATGTTTATGGGAGAACAGATTACTTGTACGGGTAGACAATATCTCCGTCAGATGATTAAGTTCTTTACAACGAAAGGATATATCCCATTGGTTATGGATACCGATGGTGTAAACTTTTCAACACCAGATGACGCCAAAGATAGGGTTTATGTCGGTCGTGGTTTAAATTGGAAAGTGATGTTGGGTAAAGAATATTATGGACCTGAGGCAGATGTTGCGGAGTATAATGATATCTTTATGAGGGGTGAAATGGCTCTTGATACGGATGGTGTTTGGCCTTCGTGTATTAACTTGGCTCGTAAGAATTATGCGGTTATGGATTCTAAAGGAAAAATCAAACTAACGGGTAATAGTATTAAGTCAAAGAAACTTCCATTGTATATTGAAGAGTTTTTGGATAAAGGTATTAAGTTATTACTTGAGGGTAATGGTAAAGAGTTTGTTGAATATTATTATGAATATGTCCAAAAGATTTATGATAAGGAAATTGCTTTAAGTAAAATTGCTCAAAGGGCAAAAGTTAAGATGAGTATTGATGACTACAAAAGACGATTAACAACTAAAACTAAATCGGGTAATAGTATGAGTCGTATGGCACATATGGAACTTGCCATTCAGAATAATTTGAATGTGAATTTGGGTGATGTAATTATGTATGTTAACAATGGTGACAAATCCTCTCAAGGAGATGTACAGAAGATGACACCAAAACAAATTAAAGATACCAACGCTGTTAGTTTATTTAATGATAGTAAATCAAAACCTATTAC
>Ga0194055_10000391_pt1 | contig 34926 bp, 26 predicted proteins | sample SepL449m_MetaG_FD_155482 | JGI IMG/M metagenome (GOLD analysis project Ga0194055, IMG submission 155482) | Anoxic zone freshwater microbial communities from boreal shield lake in IISD Experimental Lakes Area, Ontario, Canada - Sep2016-L442-9m | ecosystem: Environmental > Aquatic > Freshwater >... | reverse complement strand
AGCTTGAGAAACTCCCCCAGCCGTACATAGTCTTCCGGCCAGCAGATCGATCGGACCAGACCATCCATGTCTTCCAAGTCAAACATGCCGTAACGAGTGTGCGTTGAACCGGCACGAGGCTGTTTTGTATTCGAAAGCTTGAGGGCCGCAACCAGTCCGCCAATCACGACCTCGCTCTTAGCCTGCGCTCGGCCAAGGTCGAGCGTGCCATGCGTGCAGACGGTGAGAAGTGTGTCGGCATACTCGGCCAGCGGATGGCTGTGAACATAATACCCAAGCACTTCTTTTTCATTTGAGCGCATCTCCAGATCAGTGAGCCGTGGCGACGAGGCCGCGCTCTTAACGAGCGGCCGAGCGGTCGTCGGCTGTGCATCCCCAAAGGCATCAAACAGATTCTTTTGGCCACTCTTGCGGTCGGCCATACGGGAGGCTCCGGCGGCTAGAGCACGCTCCACTCCGGCCAGTACCTCGCCGCGATGTTCTCCCAAGGCATCGAGAGCTCCTGCCTTGGCGAGACTCTCCACGGCTGTCTTGTTGACCACTGCCGCATCCAGCCGTCCACAAAAATCATCCAGATCACGGAACGGCCCACCCCGCTGCCGCTCGACATAAATCGCTTCCGCCGCCGGCACGCCACAACCCTTGATGGCCGAGAGACCAAAGGGAATTTTCCCATCGACCACGGTGAAGTCGACGCCCGAATAATTCACATCGGGAGGGGCCACTTCGATAGCCATGCGACGACAATCTTCTATGTGCTCGACAAGAGCATCCTTCTTCTTGAAATTCCTTCCTGTGATGTCACCAGACAAAAGGGCCGCCATAAACTCCAGCGGAAAGTGCGTTTTTAAATAGGCCGTCTGCCACGCGAGCAAGGCGTAGGCGGTCGAGTGGCTCTTGTTGAAGCCGTAGCCGGCAAATTTTTCGATCAGGCCAAAAAGTTCCTCTGCCTGTCCCACGGCAAGGCCCTGTGCCTTGGCTCCCTCGACAAATTGCTGACGAAACGCGGCGATCGTCTCCAGTTTTTTCTTACTAATGGCCTTGATACAGGTGTAAGCGCTGGAGAGTTCAATCCCGCCAAGCTGTTCCAGAATCCGCATCACCTGTTCCTGATACACCATCACGCCGTGCGTTTCCTCGAGCACTTCCTTCATGACGGGGTGGCGATATTCGGCCCGCTTGCGGCCATTCTTGACGGCGACATAGTCGTCGACCATGCCTCCTTCCAGAGGCCCCGGCCTGTAGAGGGCGTTGACGGCCACGATGTCGAGAAAATGATCGGGCTTCATCCGCTGGAGCAGGTCGCGGATGCCGCCACTCTCGAGCTGAAAAATCCCCTTTGTCTCGCCGCGGCACAGCAGATCAAAGGTTGGCTGATCGTTGAGTGGAAAAGCCAAGGGATCGGGCCGAGTGCCTGTGGTGGCAGCGATGATCTCGATCGTCTTGGCGACCACTGTCAGATACCGCAGGCCCAGAAAGTCCATCTTCATCAGGCCAGCGTGCTCAACATCGCCCATCGCCCACTGCGTAATCACTTCCTCCTTGCCGGTCACTCGCTGCAGCGGCACATATTCGACCAGCGGCCGATCGGCAATCACAACTGCCGCCGCATGCGTGCCAACATTGCGAGCCAGTCCCTCGATGCGGCCTGCCAGATCGACGAGTTCACGTACCTCAGCATCGTCCTCGCAGGCCGCTGCTAACTGCGTGCCCGGAGCCGCCGCCGTCTCCAGCGTGATTCCCAACTTGTCGGGCACCAGCGCCACCACCGCATCCACTCGTGGAATTGGCATGCCAAGCGCTCGTCCCACGTCGCGGATCGCAGCGCGGGCAGCCAGCGTGCCAAATGTGCCGATCTGCGCAACATTCTCTGCGCCATACTTGCGCTTGACATACTCGATCACTTCTCCGCGTCTCTCCTTGCAGAAGTCGATGTCGATGTCGGGCGCTTCTAAGCGATTGATGTCGAGGAAGCGTTCAAAGAGGAGGTCGTATTCAAGTGGGCAGACATGGGAAAGATAAAGCGAATAGGCCACCAGCGACCCAACGCCCGAGCCCCTGGCTGCGGCTGGAATACCGCTCTCTCGGGCGTATCGCACAAAGTCCCAGACGATGAGAAAGTAGCTGGAAAAGCCCAGCGTATCGATGACGCCGAGTTCGCGGTTCAGCCGTGACATGACCTGCTCGTGGAGCAATGGTGAGTTATCGCAGGAGTCGTCGCTTGCGACTGCACGCGTTGTCCCGTCGAGCCAGCGTTTTTTTGTCAAAGCATAGCGATTGTGTAAACCTGCTAGGCAGAGTCGCCGCAATTCTTCCGAGGCGGTTTGGCCATTGGGCAGATCGAAGCCGGGGAAATGACGCTTGCCGAGGTCCAGTTCGATCGAAACGGAGTCGGCGATGTGCTGGGTTCTTGTAGCAGCCTGCGTCGCTATTGTGCGATCCATACCCACGAATGCCGCGTGCATCTCCGTGGGGCTCTTGAGATAAAACTCACTGGATTCCATGCGCATTCGCGTTGCATCGCTACGATAGCGGCCGGTATTCACGCACAGCAGAATGTCCTGCGCTTCGGCATCTTCGCGGTTGACGTAGTGGCAGTCGCAGGTGGCGACCGGTGGGATGCCGAGCTCACGGGAAATCTCTAGAGCTGCCTCCGTCACTTGCCGCTGCAACTCAAGACCATTGTCCTGGATCTCAATAAAATAGCGGTCGCCAAACAGTTTTTGAAACCAGCCGGCAATCTGTCTGGCCTGCTCCAGCGACTCCGCCTGCTGCCCTGAACTGCCGATCAGCGAGCGGCTAAACTCACTGGACAGGCAGCCGGAAAGGCAGATGATTCCTTCGCTGTGGGCCTCGAGGAGTTCGCGGTCGATGCGAGGTTTAAAATAAAATCCTTCCAAGAATGCTTTGGTGGAAAGCTGCAAGAGGTTTGCAAAACCAATCTTATCGCGAGCCAGTAGCGTGAGGTGGTAGCTGGCGTCTTTCTGACTGCCGGCATCTTTGTGAAACCGACTGCCCGGAGCGATGTAGGCCTCGTAACCGATGATCGGGTTGATGCCAGCTGCCTTCGCAGCGCCGTAAAACTCAAGAGCGCCGTGGAGGTTGCCATGGTCGGTGATCGCCAGCGCGTTCATGCCGAGTTCGACGGTGCGGTCGATGAGTCGCTCGATCGAACTGGCTCCGTCGAGCAGGCTGTAGTGGCTGTGGCAGTGGAGATGAGTGAAAGCTGCTGTCATCTATGGGCTCGCTCAAGGGTCTCGCGTCAGAGGACGGAACTGCATTGTAGCGAAACCCAGCCAAGGTCTCATGGCCTCTGCCAACATCAATTGTCAGAGCTGATTCTAGGAGATCGTTCGACGAGCTTGGGTCTTAGGCAGGATCGCCGATCTGCCGCAGCAACTCAGCCAGCCTGGCCTGCAGATCAAGCAAAGCCTGCCAGTGTGCAAAGTCAATTTCTACTTTTTCATTCCCCGGGCGCATGACGGCCCCCTCGGTAGCCTCTCTCAGCACAGCCTGTACGTAGTCGAGCAATTCAGAAAGCTCGGCCGACTGCGCCGGGCTGAGCCGTTCAGGCAGTGGCGGCGGCCCACTCGGAAGCAAAGGAGATCGCACCTCGCCGACATCCTCAATCACATCGGAATGATTTGATGCCATCCGCTGCAATCGCTCCCCCATCTGTCGCGCTCTCGCTTCTTCCGACGGAGCCATCTTGGAAGCAATTTCACCGATGCGACGATCGATGTCACTGTGAGAACCCACGAGCAGAAGCGATCGGCCAACCGAGATCATGTCACCATCCCGCAGGATGCGCACCTGAATATCTTCTCCGTTGACCTTCGTGCCGTTGGTGCTCTCTAGATCGGTGAGCACGATCTTGTCGTTGTCTTCCTGCAGCTTGAGGTGGTAGCGGCTGATCCGCTCATCGTTGAGCTGAATCGAGTTGCCCTCCTCGCGGCCGATCGTCACGGGCGTGGGAAGATGCCCAAAAATCTTACCGCGATCGGTGCCGTGTAAAACACGGAGCGTGACATAGCCCATGGGAGTGCGTCTGTTTCGAGAAGTCGTCTGGCCCTGTCAGATAGCGATCGAAACGTCCTTTTCTACCTTTTTGTATACGCCGAGCATGGCGGTTGGGTCAAAGCCGCCTGCCTTAGGCCCATAAAAACTCCACCGCCTGCCGGGAAACGATGGGCTTTGAAATCTTCTATCTCCTTCCAAAAAAGTAGAAATGTATTCGTGGTGGCTCTCTGATCAACCTGACTGCGAGTGACACCGATTGGATTTGCTATACTCGTTCGTCCATGCGTCCGTAGCTCAATTGGATAGAGCATCGGTCTTCGGAACCGAGGGTTGCAGGTTCAAGTCCTGCCGGGCGTACTGATCGCGGAACTACTTATCTCGAACTGCTTAACGCGACCAGTGGTCGCGTGTCACGATGATTGACGACTTCGTCTGGTTCCCGCAGGCCCGTCTTCAGTCGCCATGCAACTGACGCAGTCGACCCGATAGCCGCAGAATGATTTGCACTCGCTCAAACTGATCGAGCCAGTCGCCAGCAACAGCGGCAATCACATCGGCAGGGGGAGGCACGGCACCACTGGAGCAACTCTCACCCAACTGGGCCACCGCGGCGGCCCTGTAGGCCGACAAGGTTTTATCTCCATGGAATGCGATCAATTCGTAGTCCTCGCTTAAAAAAGCGACAACGGGCACCCGTTGGCCCCCGCAAACTTTTAAGTGAGCCGCAATCTCAGGGAGCGCATCGCGATCTAAAAACCTGAGATCGATTGCCTCGGATGCAGTTGCCAAGTGATCAAAAATTGGGCACTGGTTCACGCAGTCGCCGCACCACGTACCGCATAGCACCAGCACCGGCATCCGCCGCACAAAGCTGCGTACGAGCGTCTGCTGCTGGGTTGTCAGAGCAACCCGGGAGTGAAATGCGTCCCAGCGGGCCCGTTGATCGGGAGTGGCGTACCTGTCCAAAAAATCTCGGTAGGGGAGTGCTGTGGCAAAAGCCCTACTCCAAGCATCAGGTGTTGGCGGAACCCCCGCCCCGGCAATGGTCGCAGATGTCTTGGCAATACTCACTGTGTCAATCATGGAGGGTAACTTTCACGGTCTATGGTTTGATATCAGGTCTTCGGTTTTAGAATGCTTCTCGGCCGGTCTTCGACCTAGCATAGCCTGTTTACCCTGAATGCCCACTTCTAACGCCACCCAGAGCTCCAAACCATCCCAAACCTGCCTACGATCGCGTGGCTCCAATCATCACAATGAAGCCCATATTTTTATAAACGGCATTGACCCCTCAAAAACACTTTTCTAGTCTCCCCGCCGCTTCCAAAGATTGTACGGCAGGCGTTTTTTGGCTCACTTGCAGATAAGCGGCAGCACGGAGGCTCGCCGAGGCTGCGAGTCAAGAGTAGGGTGAGGAAAGACACGTAACACAACACAACATTTGTTCGTCCAATCGCTCCCGGAAACGGTTCAGCTTCTCCGCCCCCCTGAGATCTGGACCGTTCCGGGGGCCTTTTTTTTGCGCGGCCGCAATTTTTTGTGACTGTTACAGGAGTCTTTTCGATCGGGTCTCCGCTAAGCTAGTGCTATGTCCAATACTCCTTCTACGTTCCCTCCTACAAAAGAAGATCAAAGCCCTGCTGGAGCGGAGCGCACCATTCGTTGGATTATGGCTGGCATCGTGATCTGGGGCATCGTCCACGCTGCTGGTGCTTGGCGGCTGAATCACGATGGCCGCAGGCCGGTTGTCGTGCTCTCCTGTGTGGCCGGTTTTCTTGGATTTTGGCTTTTAATGCTCGGCAGTCGGCGACGGCGTCTGAGAAAAGAAAAAGTAGCCCCGTGACAACTCTGCGGCCGACTCCCGCTAGACTTTTGTGGCTCGTGTTGACCGTTTTCTGATTAACCGTTTCAGACTCAGCTTTATCAGAGGAGAATTAGCATGGCACTGGTTCTGGGTTCGAGTCTCGATAACGGATTGTCGCGGCCAACCGGTCGTCCGGCTGTGCGACGCGCCGAGAGCGTCACGAGCCTCTCGATCGGTCAGTATCTGATTCGTCGCCTCAGTGATTACGGCATCAAGCATGTGTTCGGTTTGCCGGGCGACTACGTTCTAACCTTCTATAGCATGCTGGAGCACAGCCCGCTTGACCTCGTCAACTGCACTCGCGAAGACTGCGCCGGCTTCGCTGCCGATGCTTACGCGCGGGTCAACGGCATGGGCGCTGTCTGTGTCACCTACAATGTTGGCGGCTTGAGTCTTGCTAACTCAATCGCTGGAGCCTTTGCCGAAAAAAGTCCCGTCGTGCTGATATCGGGGGCTCCGGGCTTAAGCGAACGGGCTAACAATCCTCTGCTGCACCACCGCGTGCGAGAATGGGGCACGCAGTTGGAGGTCTTTGAAAAACTCTGTGCGGCCAGCCTTGAGATTATCGATCCCGTCACGGCCTTTCGCGACATTGACTATCTGCTCGATACAGCGCATCGCCTGAAACGCCCTGTCTATCTGGAATTACCTCGCGACATGGTCACTGTCGTGCCGGAGCAAATCCGTCCCTACACTTGCTCGCAGGCCCAGAGCGATCCCGATGCCCTCAGCGAAGCCGTCAAGGAGGCGGTCGCGCGAATCACGGCAGCCAAAAGACCGGTCATCATTGCCGGCGTCGAGTTGCATCGCTACGGCCTGCAGGCTGAGGCCCTGGCGTTGGCCGAGGCCTCTGGCATCCCGATCGCAGCCACAATGCTTGCAAAGAGTGTGATCAGCGAGGTGCATCCGCTCTACATCGGCCTCTATGAGGGGGCGATGGGGCGCAAAGAGGTGACTGAGTTTGTAGAGGAAAGCGACTGCCTGATTCTGCTCGGTACGATCCTCACTGACATTGACCTAGGTGTTTTCACCGCAAAAATCGATGCCACCAACAGCATCTTTGCCAGCAGCGAAGAGCTACGAATCAGCCACCACCACTATCACCATGTGCTGCTGGAAGACTTTCTCCGCGTGCTTGCCCTCGCCAAGCCCAAGGCCGCACAGCGTACGCTGCCGATGAGTCCGGCCGCGGCAGCAGGGCCCTTCACACTGGTGCCCGACGCAGCCATCACCACAACGCGGTTGGTGCGACGGCTCAACGAGTCGCTCGACGACTGTACCATTGTGATCGCTGATGTGGGCGACGCTCTGTTTGCGTCGAGCGAATTAATCGTACGAGGGCAGACAGAATTCATCGCACCGGCCTATTACACATCGATGGGATTTGCCGTGCCAGCGGCGTTGGGAGCGAAGGTGGCGAGGCCTGATCTGAAGGTCTTAGCGCTTGTCGGCGACGGAGCCTTTCAGATGACTGGCATGGAACTCTCCACGATCGTCCACCGCAAACTTGCCGTTACGGTGATCGTGCTCGACAACAAGGGCTACGGCACAGAGCGACTGATCCACGAAGGCAGTTTTAACAACATCAACCCCTGGCAGTATCAACTCCTCCCGCAGGTGTTGGGGGGCGGCACGGGCTACGAGGTGCGCACGGAGGGAGACTTTGATGCTGCGATCCGGCAAGCCATGGCGGATCAAAGTGGCATGAGCATCATTCGCGTCCACATTGGCCTGGAAGACCGCAGCATCACACTGGAACGCCTCTGCGCTGGTCTGGCCAGCAGGCTCAAGCACTCATAACCTGCCGCCTACTGCGGATCGCGCCTGAGCCCCGGCAGACCGATTGATTTTCCGTAGGCCTTGAGAACCTCGTCGAGCGAGGCCTTGAAGGTCTGCTGCAAACTCTCCTCCACGCTGGTTCCCTCTTTGACTCCTTGGACAAACTCTGCAAACTTCTTGCGATTGCGAGCCACTAAAAATTTCACCATGCTCGACGCGATGCCATATTGTCCGGCCTCAATGTGGGCGTTTGGCCCGTTGTCAAAAAACCCCGGCCCCGTCGTGCCGCGGGCCCGCATGAATTCAAGCGCCCGAGCTTCCTTAAGCGGCACCTGACGGCACGCCGGCACCACTTGCGTGCCAGCCCATTCGGCAATGCCTTCGTTGAGCCAGTTGGGCAGATGCGTTGGCGACATCCAGCGATGATTAAAGCCGTGGCTTGTTTCGTGAACGAGCATGTGGGCAAAAGTCGAGGGATCATCGCCACGATGGCAGGCCATCACCACGCGACCGTCGCTCGTCTGGTGGCAGATGCCGTGGGCCCCCTTCATCTGTGTCTGCATAAAGCGGTGTTCAAACGCGGTGAAATCCTCTTCTTTTAGAAATGCCAGCACCAAGCACTTTCCTTTCCAGACAGGTTCGCCGCGAGGAATACCGTAGAGGTCGCAAAGAAAGTCGTGCATGGCATCGAGGCTGGCCACGTAGGGGACCATCTGGGCGGCGGGAATATCGGTGGCCACGAGAAACTCATGCGTGTTGCTGACTTGTAGCGATGGAAAAGCCTGACGCACTTCTCCAACAAATGCTTCGAGCGCAGCGACATGGGCCGCCTGCTGCTCCGCCGTCAGCAGTGGCCACGGTTCAATGTGATGTACCCGCATTCGCTGCACTGACTCCGCTCGCTGCTTCTCATAAAGTTCCTTGGTTCGCTGGCTCCGCAAATGCATGGCACTGACTTTCTGGACTGTGCTCTCATAGATCGTTTCGCGACGGGCGATGATCTTGACAATGCCCGCCAAGAGGATGCTGATCGATTTTGTTTCTCCTTCGGCTTTGAGACGCAAGGCACTCACATCGTCCCCGTTGTGTGTCACGCCAACCAGCGTGGGCCGCACGAAACGCTTGCCGCTGCCGAGTTCGATGAGGTCAATCGTTTCGCCGACGTGCAACTTCAGGGTGTCGGCCAGCGCATCGGCTCGTGGAATAGCTTGCGTGGCGGGCAGCGCAATCCAAGCAGCAACCGTCAGGCTTGCTGTGGCAAGGCGATTGATCCATGCAAGGAGTGATTTTCTATGAGTGATCATCTGGCTCACTCGTAGAAGAGTGTTCCTGTTGTCGCAATTGTGTGCTGGAAATGTCTCGACGAAAATCCTGCTCAGAGATAAATAATGAGACTCGCCGCAATGTTTCTGGCACATCATTTTGCACAGAATTCTCAAAAAGCCCAGCGATCTGACGGCCAAAAACGATGATCCCCCGCACGCTCTCAGCAATGTGCCGCACGCTCCTGGCGGCCGCATCGGCCGACCCACCGTAATACTTGGGATCGCACAGTCGCTTGTAGGTGTCGGCTCCCATGACAAATGTGCTGGCTGGAAAAATGTCGATCTTGTCCAGAAAAGTTGCGGCCCGAGTGAGCCAAAGAGTCTGGCCGGAAAACTGCAACAGTCGCTCGCGTATTTCCACGTAGTCAAGCGCTGGCTTGTCAACATTTGTGATCGAGAGTTCGTACTCAATGCGTCGGGAGACGCGATCTTCTGCGGTTGCCGCCATCAGTCTGTGGCCGTCGTGCAGCGGATCAAATGAGCCGGAGAAAACAAGCCGTCCGGGCAACACTTGTTCCTCTTCTACAAGCGTTGCTTGCGGGCTCTGGAGCGTCGCTCCGGCAGTGCGGGCAAGCGTCTGATCGACGCTTTCAGCGAGTGCAATACGGCGGACCCCGGCGAAGAGTTCCTGCCACGCAAGAGCGGCACTTTCCCGATCGAACTCCACCTGCTCACCCTCGAGGAGCGGCATTTCTGCTCGATGGATTGGTGGACGGCAGCACTCCTCAGCCAACTGATTGAGCAGGAGAGCAGCTGCGATCTGTTCTTCGTCGCGACGGGAGCGAGCATTTTTGAGAAGCACCAGCGTGGCCACGCGGGTTGAAGCCAGCGTTTGTACTGCCACAAAGATGCGGTGCGGGCCTTGCTTCGGCTGCCGCGTGCGCAGGCTGGCTGTGACGGCCGCACCGACAGCCCTGCCTGGGGGCGTGCCCAACGCACAGGCTCGCTGCCAGGCAAGAACCGCCAGTCGTCGTGCCGTGCGGGATGAACAGTACGACTCCTGTGGCCCTCCGAGCCAGCGATCAACCGCTCCAGACGCATACGGCACGATTGCTTCGAGCACGACATTGCTGGCGCCTGGCGTGGTCAGCAGATGGGCAATCGCCTCCGAACCACCCCCCGTGGCAACGATGACGGTGCGCCATCCTGATCGCTCAAGCGACTCAATCAGTCCGGCTGGTTCTGGGAGGATCATGACTGTGTACCTGCATAGCCTGAGGAAAGCAGGGCAAACTAAACCGTCGACAGTTCGTGGCCCAAACCTGTTGGCCTCTTGCCCTGCTCACCCTTTCTGCGCCACTTCTCAGCGTAAACGAAATCGCTAAGAAATCGTGCAAAAACCAACTTGAGCGAAGCTTTCCCGATAGCCGATTGGTTCGATGAGAGGGCCTTTGCATGATACTGCAGTTTCGTTCCAGAGTTTGCACACCACCCCGTTTCACGCCGCAGCCAACGGGCGCGTGGCAGCTTTTTCAGCATGCTTTGAGTTTCACGGTAGCCACTGCCGCGGCCACAATCGCGTTGACAGTCATCGCAGGCATCGATACGCCAGGGGATCCGGGCCTTACGCCCTCGTCAGCCGCCGACTCACCTGCGGAATCGTCCGGTTCATTTGACTCCCTTCGCGGTGACATCGGCGAAGACGACGACATTTCCGAGAAGTCCCCTGCGGTCAAGGGTTCTGGTAAGCGGCCAGTGCGCAGACGACTTGATACCAGGGAGCCATCCCCGGCCGATCGCATCCCCGATCCCCTCAAGGGCTCGCCGCAGATAAGCCCCGACGCGACCGGCGTCGACGCCGAAACCATCCTGGCCACGATGCTTCCCGAACGCAGTGATTCTCCCTCCGACTGGTACGCTCCTCTGGAATGCATCCACAGTCCGGGGGAACCCTGCGCCCTGTCGTCGTGTGTGCCACCTCCTCCGTGTCACCCAAGCCTGCCACCTTGTCCCTATGATCTTATTGGCGTTCGAGGAAAGCCATCTGGCGGTCCAATCTATGGGGGGCCATGCAACGGTTGCGCGAGCACCGGCAACGACTGCCACGTTTCCTACTGTCATCGCGTCTGGGATCGATTTGTCGATTTTTTCTACACACCCAAATAAGAAACGATCGGGATTCATGTTCTGGCTGGCTGCCCTGTTGACAGTCCTCGGTCGAGGGGCACTCGCTCAAACGGTGGTGTTTCCCAAGCGGACAGGCTCTCTGGTCGTGCAAGTCCTTGCACAATAGGCTCCAATCTGCGCGGGCACGTGCCTTCAAAATAGTGCAGTTGCTGGCCTGTTTATTTACTCTGACAAGGAGTCCCACTTGATGCGTGTCGCCATTATTGGCATTGGGGCCATTGCTCGGCTGCACGCCCGCGCTCTCGCTGGCATCGACGGCATCACGCTTGTCGCTGCTAGTTGCCGCACCGAAGAAAAAGGCAGGGCATTTGCCGAGGAATTTAACTGCGTGTGGTACGGCGATACTTCCAGGATGCTGCGTCGCGAAAAATTAGATTTTGTCACCGTGGCCACGCCCTCAGGAGCACATCTTGATGCTGTGACCGCTGCCGCTCGCCGGGGCATTCACGTGATCTGCGAAAAGCCGCTGGAGATATCGCTCAAACGAATCGATCGAATGCTCGCGGCTACCAGCAAAGCCGGCGTCACGCTCGGGGCGATTTTCCCGCAGCGATTCAACCCCGTTGTGCAAGCCGTCCATGCTGCTGCTCGTGCCGGACGATTTGGCCAGATTGCCGTGGCTGTCGGTTCTGTGCCGTGGTGGCGGGACGATTCTTATTATGGAGCCGGCCGCTGGCAAGGCACGCTGGCCCTTGATGGTGGCGGCAGCTTAATGAATCAGTCAATTCACAGCGTTGATGCACTGCAGTGGATTGTCGCGGCTACGATGCCGGAGCTAGGAGCAGGTGAAAATCCGGTTCAGAGCGTTCTGGCGTTGACGGCAACGCGGTCGCATCCCACGGCCGGCCTCGAAGTGGAGGACACTTGCGTGGCGGTTCTCCGATTTCGAAACGGTGCCTTGGGGCAAATCCTTGCCGCCACGAGTCTCTATCCTGGTCAGTTGCGTCGCTTTTTGTTTGGGGGCCGCGACGGAACCGCCGAGATTGTTGAAGAGCAATTAACCGCGTGGCAGTTTCGCGACGCTAAAGCCGATGACGACGCCACGCGGGGCCGATTCAGTGGGGCGAGTACCACATCGGGGGGTGCGGCCGATCCGATGGCCATTGCAGACATCTGCCACCAACGCAATTTCAGAGAATTTATTCAGGCTCTTTCTGCCGGTCGATCACCGTCGCTCGATGGTCGCGAGGGTCGCAAAGCGGTTGCGATTGTTACGGCTTGTTATGAATCAGCTCGAACCGGAAAATGTGCCACCGTCAAGTGAGAGAGAGTCACCATGCGGTATGCCATCTGCAATGAAACCTTTGTCAATTGGCCGCTTGCCAAGGCCTGCGACTTTGCCGCCGAGTGCGGCTATGCAGGGATCGAGTTGGCCCCCTTTACGCTTGCATCGCGGGCCACCGATTTGTCGCCGCACAGCCGCAGCGAAATCCGCCGGACGATTGCCCGAGCAGGCCTTGAGTGCGTTGGCCTCCACTGGTTGCTGGCACAAACCGAAGGCCTCCATGTGGCCGATCCCGATCCGGCCGTGCGGCAGCGTACCGTCGACTATCTTGGCGAACTGGCTCGACTGTCCGCCGACATTGGCGGACGCGTGCTGGTGTTTGGTTCACCAAAGCAACGCAGCCTGATTCCTGGCGTTTCCTTGGAGCAGGCCAGCGACTATCTCTATGAAGTGTTTTCCCGGTTGGTGCCCGTGCTTGAAACCACTGACACGCTGGTTGCCCTGGAACCACTCACTCCCGCCGAAACAGACGTGCTGACAACGGCTGATGAGACTTGCAAACTGATCGAGCGGATCGGTTCTCCACACGTGCGTCTGCATCTCGATGTCAGGGCAATGTCGAGTGAGTCGCTTTCCATTCCTGAGATCATTCGCACCAGCGCTCGGCATCTGGAGCACTTTCATGCCAACGACACAAACTTGCAGGGCCCTGGCTTTGGAGCGATCGATTTTGTCCCGATTTTTCTTGCCCTCGCGGAGATCCGCTACGCCGGTTGGATGAGCGTTGAGATCTTTGATTACTCGCTGGGTCCAGAACGAATCGCTCGCGAAAGCATCGATTACCTGCGTCGTATCGACGAGAACTAAAAGCCATTAGGAATAAGCTCTGCAAAGGCCGTAGTCTGTGGTGGACTAGAGATCCCGGCCATTTTTCGAGCCTTCTTGAGCGTTGCCCACGATCGCTCATGAAACGCTCACAATCAGAGGCTATACCGTTGGCCGCTGAAGGCCGGGCGAGCCCGCTGCCGCTTGAGCCTCTGAGATTCTCGGTTCAAAACGCAATAGAACCCCTGTCAATGCATAACAACACACCCATCCCCAAGCGGATCAGAAATATCATGATTGGAAGGCAAAAAAGTCTGCGGTTCGTGGCCTGCTGGCTGGCTGCGGTCAGTTTTTCTCAGGTCAGCGGGCAAGAAATCGACCCCGCGCTCAAAGCCTATGAAAAAGTCTCAGGAGAAGTGGCTGGCTCGCTTAAGTGTGTTGGCTCTGACACGATGAACAACCTTGTGAGCCTGTGGGCGGAGGGTTTTAAAAAGTTTTATCCCAGCGTCACTGAGGGAATCGAAGGGAAGGGTTCGGCGTCGGCACCCCCGGCACTTACCGAGGGCACCAGCACCTTTGGTCCCATGAGCCGCGACTGGAAACCGACGGAGATCGACACCTTTAAAGAGAAGCACGGCTACCCGCCCACGGTTGTGCCTGCGGCTATCGACATGCTGGCCGTCTTTGTTCACAAAGATAATCCCCTCAAGAGTCTGTCGCTGCAACAAGTCGACGCCATCTTTTCCAAGAACCGTAAAGGTGGTGAAAAGAACGACGTCACCACGTGGGGCGAACTGGGCCTCGACGGTGAGTGGAAGGATAAGCCGATCAGTCTTTATGGTCGCAACGCCACCAGCGGCACCTATGGTTACTTTAAGGAAAACGCGCTCTTTAAAGGCGACTTCAAGCCAACGGTCAAAGAGCAACCGGGCAGTTCGTCGGTCGTGCAATCGGTTGCCAGCGACAAATTTGGCATCGGATACAGCGGCATTGGCTATAAGACTTCCGATGTGCGGGCTGTGCCGCTTGCCCTGAAAACGGGTGCGGCATCTATTCCGCCAGAGCCGAAGTTTGCCTATTCCGGAGAATATCCGCTGGCGAGGTTTCTCTACATCAGCGTCAACTACAAGCCCGGCAGCCAACTTGATCCGCTGCGGAAAGAGTTCTTGCGATATGTGCTGAGCGGCACCGGTCAGGCCGACGTCAAAAAAGATGGCTATTTGCCGGTAACTGGACCAGTGGCCAAGCGGGCACTTGAAAGCATTGGCCTCAAAAATCCCTGAGCGATTGGCTGCTCCAGAAAGTCGCCGCCCGCGAGGGCTATACTCGGCCATGCAATCCAAGGCCACATTTACGGGTCGCCCGCGGCGACGCACGACCCACCCGTGGGTGAAGGCGGGAGACCGCTTGGCACGGATCCTGATCACCCTCGGCGGTATCAGCACCATTGTGGCTGTGCTTTTGGTGGGTATGTTTTTGCTGGCGGTGGCACTGCCACTCTTTCGTTCGGCTGTGTTTGGTTGGGCACACACAACGCCACTTGCACACACTCCTACAGCGGCAACCGCTCTGGGCACGGATGAATCGGGCAGCGTGGGTTGGCTCTTGGATGCTACAGCCGGTCACCTGCATGTCTTTGGCGTCGCCGACGGAGAGCCGCTTGTGGATCGCTCGGCGGCCGATTGCGGCTTAACCGGAGCCACCGCGATCCGGGTCATCCCCGGAACCATTTCTGCAGTCGTGGGCTTTGGCGACGGTTCATTTCGCAGTGGACGCATTGGGCTTGAATCAACTTTTTTAGCAGCCACTGATCTGCCGCCCGGCATGCCCGCCATCAATCGCGGAGAATCCCACCATTGGCAGGGCAAGGTGATCGTGCATAATACGAATGGTCAATACACTCAAGTTACCCTGATCACCGAGTTGGCCGAGCAGGCGTCGAGTGAGCTCGTTGCCCGTGTGATCGATGTAGACATCACGCCGCTCGCCAGCGGGCCGTTGGTAGCAGCCCTCGATGAACAGGGCCGCGTGCGGGTAGAGACGGTGTTGACACGGCGTAATTTGCTCACCGATCAGATGGTCGTGACATCCTTGGGGGCCACGATCGAGCCCGTGGCCGAGCCCATTGACGACCCGGTCGCGGATCATTCACAAGAAGGGCCAATGAGGGCAGCAGCAAGAGTTCGGTTTGTGCGAGTTTCGGAACTAGGCGACCAACTCTTTGTGATTGCTGCCAATGGACAGATCCTGCGGTATGAGATTCGTGATGTGGAATCGCCGCGGTTGATGGAATCGTTTCGAGTTACCGCCGAAGGTGAGGAAGTCGTGGCAGTGGCCCGACTGTTTGGCGGCACATCGCTGATAGTGGCCGATACGACAGGAACGGTGAGCACATACTTTGCCATTCGAGCGGCCACCGCGGAGGCTGTGGACGGGTTACAGATGGTGGCGGCAAAAATCTTTCCACCAGCGTCTGGATCGAATCGGGCCGGCGAAATAGCGGCAGTCACAGCCTTGGCCGTATCACCGCGTTCTCGCCTGTTTGCCGTTGCGGATAGCAGCGGCACAATTCGTCTGTTGCAGGCCACTACCGCAGCAACCGTGCTCAGCGTGCCAGCCACGGCTGAGGGAATACTGGTTCAGCCAGCCGACCAACTTCTCATCTCGCCCAGAGAAGATAAGCTTCTGGCGGCTGATGCCTCTCGCGTTAGTGCCTGGAGCTTCGACGCCGGTTTTCCGGAGGTTTCAGCACGATCGCTGTTTGGTCGAGTCTGGTATGAAAATTATCCCACTGCCGTACACGCGTGGGAAACAACAGGACACGAATCGTTTGAGTCAAAGTTTGGTCTGGTGCCACTGATTTTTGGCACGTTTAAGGCTACCCTTTTCTCAATGCTGTTTGCCGCGCCGGTTGCGATTCTGGCAGCCCTTTATGCCAGCCAATTCATGCACCCTCGCTGGAAAGCCCGGATCAAGCCCACGATTGAGATGATGGCCAGCCTGCCGAGCGTTGTCTTGGGGTTTATTGCCGGTCTTATTTTTGCGCCGCTGATTGAGCAGGCAGTGATGTCAGTGATCACCGGGATTTTTGCTGTGCCGCTGACCCTGATCGCTGGGGCGCACCTCTGGCAACTTTTGCCCGCTGGCGTGCGCAGCCGACTGAGTGGCTGGCGCTTTCCTGTCATTGGATTAGTCGCCTTGCCAACGGGCGTGCTGGTGGCGTGGTGTGCCGCTCCACTGGTCGAACAGATTCTTTTCCAGAACGATTTTCGCGCCTGGCTCAACGGTCGCGGGGGCAGCGGCTTGGGCGGCTGGGTATTGGCACTCCTCCCTTTAGCAGGCGTTCTCACAGCACTGCTCAGTGGACGGTTCGTCAATCCCTGGCTGCGTCGCAAGAGTTTCGATTGGTCGCAGCGTCAGGCAGCGATTGTTTCGTTGGTGATGCTTGGCATCAGCCTTGTGTGCGCCGTGTCGTTGGCTGTGGCGGCGGCCATGTTTTTAGATGCACTGCGACTCGACACGCGAGGGAGTCTTTTTGGCACGTATGTCCAGCGCAACGCGCTGGTTGTAGCGGTCGGCATGAGCTTTGCGATCATACCGCTGATCTTTACGATCGCTGACGATGCACTCTCCAGTGTGCCGGATCATTTACGCAGTGCCTCTCTTGGTGCCGGAGCGACTCCATGGCAAACCGCCGTGCGAGTGATCATGCCAGCAGCAGCCAGCGGGATTTTTTCCGCCGTCATGATTGGATTAGGCCGCGCTGTCGGTGAGACCATGGTCGTGCTGATGGCCGCAGGCAACACGCCACTCATGGGCTGGAATCTGTTCAATGGCTATCAGACGCTCTCGGCGGCCATCGCCACAGAGTTGCCTGAAGCAGCCAGAGGGAGTTCGCATTACCGCGTGCTTTTTTTGGCAGCCCTGACGCTTTTTGCCATGACATTTGTCGTCAATACAGTGGCAGAAATTGTCCGTCAGCGATTTCGACGGAGGTTTTATGAACTTTAAAACTCCTAGGCCTCGACGGCTACGATCGGCGCATTCAAGTCTCAATGCGCACGGGGAAGCGTGGGTTTGGTTGACGGGCGGATCACTGGCCCTGGCGATTGCCATGATCACAGGACTCCTGCTCTTCATCATGATTCGAGGGGCGAGTACATTCTGGCCCGCGGCCATGGAGCTCGTCGAATTAAAAGACGGCCGCGCGGTGCTTGGTGAGATCACGGGGCGAGAAGATTTTATTGATCGATCGAACGGCACCGCCATGCATGTGGCCAGAAAATTGGTGCGCACCGCGAATTTTGATATCACCGGCAACCATTATGAATGGTTTGATGAGGGAGCGATTGCCAGCACCAGCAGGCCCGAATGGGGCACGGCAGTCGAGCGGATGGAGGGGGGCAGGTTTCACGGCTTTCCGCTGCGAATTCTGGATAAAGAACGTGTTGTCGCCGAAGGGGCTAGCCAGACATGGCAAGCGTTTCAGGAGATGCATCCTGCGGCACGCAAGCGTTTTCGCGAGGCACTCTGGATCGACAGGCATGACCGCGGGGCCTTGCAGCGACGGTTAAGGGCGGCCCGACTGGCAGTGGTGCAGGCTGATCTCAATGCCGGCCGCGAGAGTCGGGCGTATCTTTCGGCAGTTGTTGCCGAAAAGGCTGTGATCGCGAGTGTGGCAGAGCAGTCCATGGCACTGGATGCCAAAACAGCGAGCCTACGCGATCAAAACGCGGGCTGGGGCGTTGAATTTGTAACTGCCTCAGGAGAAAAGACAATCCTGCCGCTGGCTCTCATCGTGCGGGCGTGGCAACCAAATCGCCTTTCCACGGCCGGCAAGTGTGGCGTGTATTTTTCTCGCTGGTGGGAGTTTCTGGCTGACGATCCGCGCGAGGCCAATAGCGCTGGGGGCGTCTTTCCAGCCATCTGGGGCACGGTGGCCATGACGCTGATCATGGCGCTGCTGGTTGCCCCATTTGGCGTGTTGGCCGCGCTCTACCTGCGCGAATACGCCGTGCGCGGCCCGATGACAACCGCCATTCGCATCGCCATCAACAATCTGGCTGGCGTGCCGAGTATTGTCTACGGCGCCTTCGGCCTGGGTTTCTTTTGCTATGTGCTCGGTGCCAGCATCGACGACCTCTTTTTCAAGGCCAGCCTTGTGGCAGACAACCAGCCAACATTTGGTACAGGTGGCCTCCTCTGGGCGTCACTGACGCTGGCATTGCTAACGCTCCCGGTTGTGATCGTAGCAACCGAGGAGGCACTTTCGGCGGTGCCGAATTCGATGCGCGAGGGCTCGTATGCCTGCGGCGCTGGCAAGTGGCAAACAATCCGCCGTATTGTTTTGCCGCGAGCCCTGCCAGGTATCATGACGGGCTTGATTTTAGCCATGGCTCGCGGAGCGGGTGAGGTGGCACCGCTGATGCTTGTGGGAGTCAAGAAGCTTGCCGTTGAATTGCCGATCGACGGCACATTTCCATTTGTCCATCCCGAACGGGAGTTTATGCATCTGGCTTATTTGATCTACGACGTCGGCTTTCAGAGCCCCAATAGTCAAGCGGCTCGTCCGATGGTCTTTACGATCACATTCCTGCTGGTGGCGATCATTGCCCTTTTAAATGTTTCCGCAATCTGGTTTCGCTCGCGTTTGCAGCGACGCTACATTGCCCAGCATTTTTAAAGTATGATCGGGGCGGGTCGTCGCTCACATGTGTTCGCATTCTAGATCTTTCAAAACTGCGTCCCTGCACCCAAAGACTCTTCGCCATGCCGTCGCAATCAACTCTATCGCGGGAGATGCTCGTGAACGCCAAAGCTGCGCATGATCAGGCCGCCGCACAGCCTTCGGCCGATCGCCTGTTGGCCGTTGCGGCTGGGCACGAAGTGCCTTCTGAGGTGCACGAGCAGGTGCTGGCAGAAAATCCGGTGCTCGAAATCGACCGCTTCAACCTGTGGTACGGCTCAAAGCAGGCTCTCCACGGAATTACGATGCCGATCCCAAACAACAAAGTGACAGCCCTTGTGGGGCCGAGCGGCTGCGGAAAATCAACACTCTTGCGCAGCGTCAATCGGCTCAATGATCTTGTGCAGAGCGTGCGCATTACCGGTGATATGCGGCTCAACGGTGATTCGATCTACGATCCGAGAATGGATGTCATCGACCTGCGAAAGCGGATGGGCATGGTGTTTCAAAAGCCCAATCCGTTCCCGATGAGCATTTACGAAAACGTCGTCTATTCACTGCGCATCGACGGCGAGAATAATCGTGGCGTGCTGGATGAGGTTTGTGAATTAAGCCTGAGGGGGGCGGCCCTGTGGGACGAGGCCAAAGACCGGCTTCACGACAGCGCACTGGGCCTTTCAGGCGGTCAGCAGCAACGGCTTTGCATTGCTCGGGCCATCGCTGCCGAGCCCGAAGTGCTCCTGCTCGATGAGCCTTGCTCTGCGCTTGATCCGATCGCGACGGGGAAGGTGGAGGAACTCATTCAAGAACTTCGGGGCCGGTATTCGGTGCTGATCGTCACTCACAACATGCAGCAAGCCAGTCGCACGAGCGATTACACGGCCTTTATGTATCTTGGTCGCTTGATCGAATACGGCCCGACCACGGAAATATTCACTAAGCCAATCCTCCGAGAAACAGAAGCCTACGTCACCGGGCGATTTGGGTAATCCATTGAGAAGAGCACTGAACCTAATATGACCCGTCACATTGAACGCCAAGTCGAGCTTTTAAAGGAAAAAATTCTCCGATTGGGAACGCTTGTCGAGGAGGCGATCTCGAAGTCGATTACAGCGCTGATCAATCGCGACACGCATCTTGCCCAGCGAGTCATGGCCAGTGACGAAGAGATCGATCGAATGGAGGTGGAGGTCGAAGAAGAGTGCCTGAAGATGCTCGCGCTCTACCAGCCTGTCGCAGCTGATCTACGGTTTGTTGTCGCCGCGCTCAAAATCAACAATGACCTCGAACGGATGGGTGACCTTGCTAAAAATATCGCCAAGCGGGTCTCGCAACTCTCAACTGGCGAGCCGTGCGAACTCCCGCCTGAAATCCGCACGATGGCGATGCAGGCTCAAGAAATGGTGAAGCAGTGCTTGGACGCGGTCGTCAATTCCGATCCGTCACTGGCCCGGCAAGTACGGGAGGAAGATGATGCGGTTGACAAGGCCCGTCAAGAGATTCGACGCACAATCTTGCAGGGAATTCGCGCCCATCCTGAAAAGTTAGAAAATTTACTACGTATCAATTCCGTTTCAAAGCACATTGAGCGGATTGCCGACATGGCGACAAACATCGCCGAAGATGTGATTTATATGGTTGAGGGTGACATTGTCCGACACCGTTCCGGGGACTAGCAGCATCGGAGCATCGGGCACGCTCTGCGATCGTGGCGGCGATTCAGGCTCTTGATCGCGTGCCGAGGGACCGGGTATCTGCCGGAACGCAGGGCTTGAAAGTCAATCGCTTGCGCATCTGTCCGCTAAGCCTTGTTTTTACGGTTCACTGTTTGAGTGGCTGCGTGGTACATTTTTCCTTTGAAGTGGCCCGGCAGATCGGTATGGCTTGGCGGAGGAATATGAGCATGCATGAGGTGTGTCGTACAACAGAGTTTCAATCGCCTCTTCGTCGAAAAACTGTGGCTTGTCTGCTAGCGCTCTTAACACTGCTAGCATTTGCCGGTGCATCGAGGGCGGAAGATCTCGTGGCGGTTTTAATTACAGGTCCGCTGGCGGCAAACGTTGGCGACCGAGTGGCCTTTGAAGTGGAAATTGTCAACCGTTCTGGTAAGGCGATCGAAAAATTGCGGATCGTGGATTACTTCGATAAGGGCTACCACCATGACGCATCGGCCAGTCCAATCGAGCAAAAAGGAACAATTGATCTGGCGGCTGGCACATCGCGGCGATTGACGCTCGATTTTTTGCTCGATGAACCGGGTCGGCAATGCCACCGCGTGGAAATTCTGGATGGAGCGCATGTCTTTGTAGGTGGCGCCACCGCCTGCGTGCAGGTCGCTCCAGTTCCAGTCGCAACGGCTCTCGCTCCAGCTCCAGTCGCAACGGCTCTCGCTCCAGCTCCAGTCGCAACGGCTCTCGCTCCAGTTCCAGTCGCAACGACTCTCGATGCGGCACCTGATCTCTTGCCGCCGGCCGGTTTTGCGCCCGCCGTGCCGGCCTCTCCATTTCCCGCCACTCAAGCGGCCACGGTTCCAGCTACTTTGTCACCAGCCCCCCTTGCCACTGCCTCTCTCGAGCTTGATCTCGTGGGTCCTACCGAAGCGCTCGTAGAGACTGTGGCGGAATACAGCGCGACAGTGCGAAACACAGGATCACTGACGTCCGGCGCTACATCGCTTGAAATCAGCTGGGAGGAATCGCTTATTCCACTTGAGGCATCCGATGGCTACCGGCTGGGAAACTCACGTGGGTCTGTGTCTTGGAGCATTCCAGGCATTGAACCCGGAGGGCAGTTACGACGCCAGATCAATCTGCGGCCACAGGCTATGGGCTCAAGCCCTTCCGATTCCTCCCATCAGGGGGCCAGATCGTGCGTGCGCAGCGTTTTAAGTGGGCTCGTCGGGGGTGTGATGGTGGCTGATGAATCGTGCGTGTTGGTACGCTCCAATGCGTCGCGACCGCGCTCGCCCCGCGAGGCGGGATTGCGGCTGACATTGGCCGACTGCGATGATCCGGTGAGGAGCGGCCATGCAACCACCATCGTCTGTACCATTGCCAACGACTCTCCGGCCGCCAGCGTTTCAGCGGGGGGAACGCCATCTGGTCGTCTCGACCTGATGATTGTTCTGCCAGATGAGGCTCGCTTGGTGGGCGATCCAATACCGTCACGGGTCCGCATCGACGGTTCAACGATCATGTTTGATTCAATCACAAATATTGCGCCAGGCAGTCAGGCGACATTTGAGCTTTCCTACCGCCTGCCGACTGGTGGTGTCGGCAAGGCGAGGGCGATTGTTTCGGGATCAGAATTGGAAGGATCGCTTGAATCAACCTGCGCAACGAGTTTCGTAGCGCCCTGACCCCCTCTAACGCAGCGGTAGGTTATTCCGTTTGGGTTGTCTTTTCGGCGAGCATGCTGGGCGGGGCCTGGCGATCCGCTGGCCGCATCGCTGGCTCATTGTGGTTATGCAGCCTGCTTGCGAAAGAAACAGCGAGCCTCTCTTGCGTGTAGACCAGGGCCTGATTGAGTCGATACCCAGGGGTGGACTGGGTGTGTGCTGCAGGTCAGGGAGCCGCGGACCGGCAAAGATCAGATGCTTGTTGTGACATCAAATTGGTCGATTCCGGACGGAACGCTTTACCGTCCGCTGCCCGTGGACCGCGCTGATGATTTTTTAAGGGCGGTCAAGCGAGCGGCCCTGCGTTTTGGATTTCGCCGTGATGGCAACTATCGCCCCATCACGCACATTGATCTGGTGCTGGCTGGCGATACCAGCGACTGGCTTGTCAGTCGGGAGTGGACGCAAAAGATTAGGCCATGGCAGGGTGGAAGTCGGACAACCGAAATGTTTCAGCGAGTCGCGAGCAGTTCGCTCCGCAGTGGGGCCAGGTTCTTTGCGAGGCTGTCACGATTGGTGCGTAGGGGGATCGCTTTGCCCAGCCCCGATAAACGCAGCAGGCCAGACCCCAAGGCCACTCAGCCAACCCCCGTGCGAATCACGCTACTCTCCGGCGATCGCGATCGCTGGCTGGGGCATCCGATGGTCGCACCGCTGGCCGTCGGCCATTGCCTTGGGATCGGAACGAGTTGGTCGAGTCGATCCGTTATTGTGTGTCATGGTGATACATCCGATCCTCTTTCTGGGGGCTCATACTGCCAGCCCAGCCAGGAGCGTTTTGGGGATGCAACAGCCCTGACAAGCGATCGACAACCGACTCTGGCCGAAAGCCTCGCGGTTGATTTATTAGCTCGGTTTGGTGTGGCGATTTTTGAGCAGCGGGATCTGAAGATACCGCTTGCGTCGCTTTTGCGACGGATGGCAACCGGTTGGCCGCTCGACATGCCGAGGCAACTTGCAGCCTGGCTAACAGCACCCGGCACGGGTGAACTACTTGATGGGAGAGCTAAGAAGTGTCTCGTGGATACGTGGCAGCGAGCGGTTGGGCATTGGCATCGCGAAGCGCGACGCGGGGACCCCTGCAGCGATCTGGAATGCGACTCGCTTGATCGACTGGCCGACTGGATGTCGTGCATCGAGGGGCCCACAACAGCAGATTGTTCTAGAAATCGTCTGCACGAACTGCTCGAGCCAAGCGTCTTCTCCCTAACGGATCATTGCCTGCCCGAGAACCAGCACTCCGAGGCCAACAGACCGCTGCGAACTGTTGTGCTGGGCCATCCGCCAGCAGAGCGATCGCTCTCAGCCAATGTGGGACAACGCAGCACCGTCTGTCTCGGCGGCCCACGACTGCCTGACGCGACCGAATCGCTCTTATTGCATGATAGCAACGGGGCAACTGGATCGTGTATTGTGCCCAGTGGCCAACGAATTGGTTGCAGCCTTCCGGCGGCTATTGCGCTCTTGGACAGCGAAGCTGAAAAGGATGGCTATGGCGGCGTCGACTTTATTTCCTGACCCGTTACAAAGAGCGTGATGGCAGACAAACTCTACGCCTTTGAAATAACACTGCACAGACTGGCTGCCGAGGACAGCGGTAAAGTTGCCAGCGGGGCCACGCCAAGCCAAGAAAATCTCTATCGAGATGCGTGGGGAGAGTGGCCCACGCTGGCGGTGCCGCACGACACGCTGGCGATGCCCATGGCCATTGGTTTTGATAAGGCACTGGCCAACCTTGCTGGCTTGGAGCGAATGTACGTTGAGCCTGACGGATCGTTTGTGTGGACAAGCCCTCATCCAGGTCTTTGGTGGCAGGTCGATGGCAATGCCTACGAAAAAACAGGGCAGGTACTTCTGGTGGACTTGAAGGGGAGTTGTCCGTCAGGCCATTTTGATCAACTGCTCGACTGCTTTGGCTGGCCGAGTGAACAAATGACCGTGCAACTGGTGCGAGCCGCTGTGTTTTTGCATGTATCTACTTTTCGCCGCCACGCTGCCCTGCGAGGAACTGCTGGGGATGGAGAGGCTTTGCGGCCGCGTTGATCTATGATCCTTGGGGTGGGGTTGCCGGTAGGATGTAGAAAGTGAGCCCCGAGGCTACAATCAGTCGAAATCAGAGTGTGGGTGTCGCTGAGCAGTAAGAGGCAATCACTGTTTTAAGAGCGAGAGTCATCTGCCTGATTAGGAGCTTATTTTTATGAGTAGCCGCCGCGGGGGAGAGTCATTTTTGACGGTTCGGTTTCTCTTCACGGCTGGCTTGTGTTGCGCGGCAATGGTCCAAACCACTGTCGCTGTGCGGGCCGCTGGCGAGCAGTTTGCCGTGACAGCATCGTATGGATCCGGCGTACACGCCTACTACTCTGGAAAGTATCAGCAGAGCTACGAGGATTTCTCAGTGGCAGTAGAGGCAGGCAGCCTCGATCCGCGAGTCTTTTACTTTCGAGGCTTAGCGGCACTCAAGCTAGGTCGATCGGATGAGGCACAAGCAGATTTTTCTGAAGGCGCAAAACAGGAAGCTGCGGGCTGGTCAGGACGGCCGGTGTCGCGGTCACTCGAACGGGTCCAAGGGCCGGATCGGCTACGGCTCGAACAATACCGCACGCGGGCTCGTGTCGTTGCCATCAAGCGAGACAAAGAAGCCGGTCAGAGGCGTTATTCAGAGTTTACAGATGCCGCTCCTGATGTTCTGCGGAAGCGGCCTTCCAATTCACAGTCGACAGAAATTGATGCGGCAGAGCCTGTCACCCGACAACCGCGTCGCCCACCGATGAGAGTCGAGGATCCTGCCGAGGAGCCGATGGAAGCACCGGTCCCCGGACCGGCAGAAGATCCATTTGGTGAATCGACAGCCGAGGATACCCCCAAGCCGGCCCCTCCAGAACCAGAGGTCGCGGAAAAAGAGGATGGTGAAGCGGAGATGCCGCCCACCGATCTGCCTGCTGAATCGCCGCCAGCGACAGACGAGCCATTTGGAAGTGAGGCAGCCGAGCCGGTTGAGACAATGGATAAGCAAAAGACAGAGACAGACGATCCGTTTGGGGATGATTCGCCCCCTGCTGGCAACACGAAGGCCGATCAGAAAGACGAGCAAGTAGAGATGGAGGCTTCAGAGGGCAATGATCAAGCTGATCAGAAAGATGAGCAGATGGAGATGGAGGCTTCAGAGGGCAATGATCAAGCTGATCAGAAAGATGAGCAGATGGAGATGGAGGCCGCCGCTGGTGAGGGAGCAGATGCCGTCAAAGAAATCAAGGACGACACAACATTGCTGCCAACTGCTGGTACAGACTCATCGACAATCGCTTAACGAGTCGCGTCTGATGCATCATTGACGGATCGAAAATCCATCTGAAATCCGGCAACGCTTAAGATCACCCAGCCGATCAGTAAGAGCAGGCCGCCCACCGGCACCACTGCGGCCAGTATGCCGACGCCTGTGAGTGAGTGAGCGGCTAAAAAACCGCTGAATAACAGCGTGCCGATCAAAAACAACCACCCAGCCAGTGCCAGTTGGTTGCGAGCAGTGGCGGCCTGTGGAAGAGCTGAAAAAAGGCCTACGATCAGCAGGGCCAGCGAGTGAAACAGGCAGTAGCGGACGGCTGTTTCCCAATTTACTGCTCGAACTGGCGTGGCAAAAAAATCTTTCAGTCCATGAGCGCCGAAAGAACCAGCAGCCACCGCTACAAAACCTAATAGTGAGCCAGACCTAAGCCAGAGTCGCGTCATGGTCTCTCCACTTTCTTGTTAGGGCTTGGCAGTGCCGAGAAGTTTTTCCTCTTCTTCTTCTTGAATGATGATACGTGGAGTCACCATCAGCATCAGGCTTTCGGTGGTTCGTCCCAAACCAACATTCTTGAAGAGTCGATTGATGTAGGGCACTTTTGAAAGGATCGGTACGCCGAATTCGTTGCGGCCCTCGCGCAGGCGTTTGATGCCGCCCAGAAGGACCGTGCCACCGTCTGGCACGCTGACTGTCGTTGTGACCGTCGTAAAAACAAATTCTGGCAGTTGGATGGTTGTGCCTGAACTATTGGTTTCAAGTTCACCACTGCTGGCTGTGCTACCCGCAAAGCCGGCTCCGAGTTCATTTCCTGCACCGGGCACCTTGACATCTGTGCCCGACTTGGCATCGCTACTTTTTTGCTTTGTCGTTCGTGAACCCTCAAACTGAAACGTTTCTACCTTGCCAATTGACGAAAAGAACGGCACGAGCGTGAGCCGGACAAAGCGGCGATCATTGGAAACGACAGCCTGGACGTTGACGGCGGTGCCTTCGGAAAGGACTGTGATTACAGGTTGTTGGGCCGCTGCAAAATCACCCACGACAGGCACGACGCTCGTGACAAATGGTCGCTGTCGGGTGTCAGAAACATAGGCATTTTGACCATTGAAAAGCGTCACTTTCGGCGCTTGCATGACATTGGATCGGGTGTTGCCTTGGGCTGCCTGAATAAGAAAGTAAGCTTCAATATCGCTGAGAATCGCAAACCCAAAATTGGCGGCTGATGTTGCCGGGTCGGGCAGGCCAGGCAGCGCTGGAACGGTTGCAGCGCCATAGCTATTTTGTCGAAACGGAATCGAGTAAAAGCTGCGCTGCGGTAAGCCATTGACCCCCACTTGGCCAGGTGCCGCTGATCCGGCCACGCCCGGATTGCCGGTGGGGTCGAGGCCAATCGTTTGCGTGGCAATGCCGGGCTTGGGGTTGATACCGAGTGTGTATGGATTGCGAGATGTATTTTGTGAGGTGGGAATGGCCGTCATATTCAGCGGTTCACCGACATTGGTTTGAATGTTAAAATCAAAGTCGACCCCGATGCGTTCAAAGAATGTATCGTTGAGCGTGATGAACCGTACCTCGATGGTCACCTGTAAGTCTTGCAGGCGGCGAAGTTGGTCGAGAATATTGGCAATTTGTTCATGAACTTCCTGAGTCTGGCTGACAACAAGGCTGAGATTTGTTGCAAAGGGCTGGATGGCGCCGAGGCCGCCCACAGTATTCCATGATGTCGGTGCGACTGTATTTTGAATCAGCGCGATCAATGAATCAAAATCAGCCTGTCCGCCTCCGACCGCTGGGGCCCCAAAAGAATTGGGTGGAACTGTCCCGGTTGCCGGGCCATTCATGCCCCCTTGGATCTGTGCCAGCGAACTTGGATCGACTCCCGCCTCACTCGATGTTTTGCTGATGCCGTTGATGCCAGCCGGGGCAGGACCCGTTTGGACGGAGAGGGAATTTCGTGAGTTGATACGGGCATAGCCGTCACGCAGAGCCCCGGTGATGCCGAGGCCGTCGGATGAAAAGTTTGGAATTGGAATGACGAGGTCTGCCACGTGGTAGGACAGGCTGTAAACCTCGCCTTTTACAAGCCGGGGGCTGGTGACCTTGAGCACCTCATCCTGCACGACAGAGTCTAGGTGCAATGGTCCGAGTAGAAGCTTCAGCGCACTTTTGAGTGAGATCGATTGATCCAGATTCATTGTCACCGGGGTGTCGCTGCGGACGCCTTCGCTTTCGAGGCCGACCATATCGATGTGGAGAGGCACATCGGCCTGCTTTGCAAGCGAGTCAAGCACGAGGGAAAGCGGCTGGTTTTGGAAGGAGGCTTTGACTTGCGTTGTCAGCTTCTTTTGGATGATTGCCTCGGCAGGAGCGGTGGGCGATCGGCCCTGCCCTTCTTGTCGCAGGCGATTTTTACTGAGTTCTTCCCACTGCTTTGTGGCGGGAAACTCAATCGGGCCGACAAAAGGTGAGCCCGAGCGCTCCGTATCTTGGGCGACATCAACAAAGCCCGCTTGAGTGTCTTCAACGATCGATTTCTGGGCGTCGAGCCGGCGGATCATCCGGCTTTGCGCCAGGAGTTGCCGAACAACAGCGTTGTCGGGGGCGAGTTGGCCAGCTTTCTTAGCAATGACCTCAGCTTCGGCAAAGCGTCGGCCATCAACCAACACATTGTATTCCTCGACAAGCAGAGCCAGTCGCTGGTCAACCTCGACTTTCTTGGTGCGCTCCCTGTCGATCTGTCCCTCAATCAGGGCATTTTTTTTGTCGAGCGCAATTTCACCTCGGCGTTTTCCAGTCGTCTCTTCGATCTCGCGTCGAGTTCGCTCGATCCGCCGCAACAATTGAGCTTTGGCGTCTGCGGAAATCTCCTGCCCGGCAACCTCAGCAGTAATATCTTCCAAGAGGGTGAGTGCATCGGAAGGAGATCGCTGGGCCAGTCGCTTCGCTTCGAGTTGCCTGGCAGCAACTTCAGCAGAAAGCTTGGCAATGACTAGTTCCTTTGGAATCGCAGGGATCGTGGCTGCGCTGCTCCCTGGCTGGGCGGCCGGGGGAGGGAGCACTGCCGCTGATTTTTCTGGTGATGCTCCTGCGGCCAGCGGATCGGTGGACAGCGGCTTTGCTGGGGCCGCCGAACGGTTGATCGCCTCTTCTATGATTCTGCGGGCATCGCCTGCTTGTGGGTCAACGGAATTCAAATGGGAGTCTGCGACCTCAGATTCGGGCTGAGTTGAGAGCGTGGCCGGGGCCGGTAGTTCCTCTGCGTTGCAGGTCGATCTACTCGGCAAAGAGGAGTCAGTCCCATCAGCCCAATCACTGAAAACCGCATTCAATCCGGCAGCAAAAAGCGCTAGGGTCTTGAATGTGAAATGCATTGGGAAGCGCAATAAGCGACGGGGTTTTGCTGCGGAAGGACATGCAATCGTGGGTGTTGTCGCGAGATATGAGCAGTGATGTGCCATGAACGGCTTTTCCTGAGCGCAAAAAATCAACTTGGACCGCGGAAAGGAGAAATAGGGCCTGCCACTGCCGCAGGTCAAGGCCACATTGAGCAAAAAAATGGGAATTTTCGCTGCAAAACAGCAAGAACGCGGCTCGTCGGAGGGGGTGCGACTGCCTGTCTCGCCTGGGCGAGGCCGGTTGTTTAGTTCTCAACCGGCTTGGGGCCAGCCACAGCGCGTTCAACCGTTTCGAGCAGTTGATCAATTCGGAACGGTTTGAAGAGAACCAGATCCACGCCCGCATGGCGGGCCTTGACGATGGAATGCCCGGGGTCATAGCCAAATCCAGTCATCAGCACCAGCGGCACTCGATCCAGCAGATCCTGCAACGCCAACAGCAGTTCGTAGCCACTCATATCGGGGAGTCGTATGTCGGCAATGATGACATCGTAGGCTTCGTGCTCGCAGGCTCTCACCATCGAGGCTGCTTCTGCCCCATCGCGAGCGGTTTCCACTGTGCAGCCAAAGCGTTCGAGCAGTGAGTGGGCCGCCGCCCGGACTTGCTCGTCAGAATCGACGACGAGAATCCGTCGGCCCACCAGCGAATGCCGCCGTTCTCCCTGCCGTAGTTGTGCATGCGCCGAGCTCGGCGTCATTTTTTCACCGACCTTTTGGATCACCTGCTTGATGTCGCGAGCATTTCTCAAAATGCGCTGCAGCCGTTCGACAACATCGGCGTCGTGGCCTATGTATCGCTGCATGACGCTGACGGCATCGTTGAGAATATCATCGACCGGCAGTGCCACCGCGCCGTGAATGGCTTCGATACTCTCTGCTGCAGCAGACGCTTTTTCAGCCACGAGCAACTCCAGCGTGTTGAGCGCCGCGGCCACGTCGCAGGCAAAAATTTCCAGAAACTGTAGGTCTATGTCGGCGAATCCCCCCGGTTCTGGACTCTCAACATTGAATGTGCCAATCACCTGCTCATGCAAGATAAGCGGCACAGTCAGTGAACTTTTGGCCCCTTTACAGCCCTCCAGATAGAGCAGATCCTTCGTCGTATCGTTACAAAAATAGCTCGTTCCGGTGGCGGCAACATAGCCTGTGACGCCATTGTTTTCCGGTCGGGCGTAGAGCGTGCGAGCCTCTGCCTCGGGTTGCATCCCTTCGGCTAGCAGTGGTTCAAGTCGACCGGTCTGTTGGTCAAGTAGTCGAATTTCAACGACATCAAATTGCAGCAAGTCCTTGGAGTAGTGGAGGATATTACTCTTCAACAATTCGATGCGTTCTTCGATCGTCATGTCGGCAAGTTCAGCCGGGGAGAGATCGGCGAGGGTTTGCCCCGCCTGATGGATCGCAGCGCGTTTCTGCTGTTCCAGAATCGTGAGCGTCACATTCCGCACCGCGACCACCACCTGCCCGGCCTCGGCAGAGATTTGTGAGGATGGCAAGGGATTGAATGCGGATGAGGCGTGGATGTGAAAGTAGCGGTTGTCGGATGTTCGCAGAGTCGAACTCATCGCTTGACTGCCGAGGGGATTGCTGCTGGCCACAGCTCTATAAAATAGACTGAAGTCGGGCCCAAGAATTTCTGGCGATCCGAGAGCCTCAAAAAAAGTGAGACCCCCGAGTTGCGTTTTCCCGCACCACTCGGTCAAGCGAGTGTTAGCCCAGAGGATCCGGTTCTCAGCGTCGAGAAGCGCTACACCATCGGGCATATTTTCGAGGATGCGGGCGGCGTTGGCCATCGGCACGGCTGACGCCTCAGCGAGTTCTTGATCACCGGCAACAAAAAATGAATGTGGTTCAGCCGCCAACGATCATGCCTTCCGTGCCGATGCTCACCATCGGTCGCTGTAATCGTCAATTGTTTTTTCAGTGGTCTATTCAGTATAAATTCTTCGGCGTGAGTCGCCAAATCGGCTCCTGCCGTTGTCGCCTACCGCCTTCAATCTATACTGCAGATGGATCAAAAGACCGTTGGAATGTCGATGAAGCGACACGGATTTCAAATAGCAACGAGGCAGCTTGTGAGCCAGATGGTGCAGTCCCAATCATTTTTTTCCCGGAATCAATTTTTGATCTACCGGCTTTTCTCGCTCTCCGGTCTCGTACCGGTGGGAGCATTCCTAGTCGTCCACCTGCTTACCAACGCGTCTGTGCTGGCCGGTGCAGGCACCTTTCAGTCAAGAGTTGACACTATTCATTCTCTCGGGCCCCTACTCGTGCCGATTGAATGGGCCTTTATTTTTCTGCCCATGCTGTTTCATGCTTCGGTAGGATTTGTGATCATCGCCGGAGGTTTGCCCAATGTCAGTTCATATTCGTACGTGGGCAACGTGCGCTACACGCTGCAGCGAGCAAGTGCAATGATCGCCTTCGCCTTTATTGTTTGGCATTTGATTCAATTGCATTCGCTGGGAGCTCCACTGGGCGGTGGCGCGTTTGATCCCCACCGCGCGACGAGCTCGGCTGCGGTTGCGCTCCAGCCAACGCTTGTGGTCATTTTTTACGCCATTGGAATTTTATCGGTTGTCTTTCATTTTTCCAACGGTCTGTGGACGCTGGGAATCACCTGGGGTATCTGGACGAGTCCGGCGGCTATGCGGCGAGCTAATTGGGTGAGCATTGCGATCGGCATCGTGCTCGGTGGAGCCGGTCTCGGAGCCCTTGGAGGCATGCGTACAATCGATATTGAGCAAGCGAAGGCAATTGAAAATCGCATGGAAGAAGTCAAGCGAATGTTGGATTCACAGCAACCCCCGGCCTCAGAAATTTCTCCGGTGTCAACAACAGGAATCTAAAAAGCGATGTCAGAACCAAGAGTCCTTGTGATTGGTGGTGGCTTAGCTGGTCTGTCCGCTACGATGCGTCTTGCAGAGCTGGGTATTGGCGTCGATCTGGTCAGCCTTGTGCCAGTCAAGCGGTCGCATAGTGTTTGCGCACAGGGTGGCATCAACTGCGTCAACGCATCGACTCGCCAGCAGGGGGATAGCGAATGGAAACACTTTGACGACACCGTTTACGGTGGCGATTTTCTTCAGCATCAACCGCCGGTCAAGGAAATGGCCGACTGGGCTCCGCGGATCGTCGACCTGATGGACCGCTTGGGGGTGCCCTTTAATCGCACTCCCGAAGGTTTTCGGGATCAGCGACGGTTTGGCGGCACGCTCTACAAGCGCACCGCCTTTGCCGGAGCGACGACGGGCCAGCAGTTGCTCTATGCCCTCGACGAACAGGTGCGTCGCTTCGAAGTGGAGGGTAGGGTCAAAAAATGGGAGTTTTGGGACTTCCTTGAACCCGTTCTCGATGACACGGGCCGCTGCCGTGGGGCAGTTTGCCAGGATCTAGTCACGATGCAGTTTCGCTCATTTCCAGCCGATGCGGTCATCATTGCAACGGGTGGCTGTGGGCTAGTCTATGGACGCTCGACGATGTCGATGGTCTGCACGGGCAGTGCTGCCAGTCGCGTCTATCAAGCCGGCGCGTGCTATGGTAACGGGGAATTTATTCAGGTCCACCCGACAGCCATTCCTGGCGCAGACAAATTGAGATTGATGAGCGAGAGCGCCCGGGGCGAGGGGGGCAGGGTGTGGGTGCCACGCACACCCCACGACCCCCGTGATCCACGCGATATCATCGAGTCGGAGCGTTATTATTTTCTTGAGGACCGCTATCCAAAGTATGGCAATCTTGTGCCGCGCGACATTGCCACGCGTGAAATATTTGACATCTGCACAACGGATGGCCTGTCGGTGGAAAAAGATCGTCTCTGCGTATACCTCGATCTCACGCACATTCCGCGAGAAACGCTCGACCACAAACTCGCAGGCATCCTTGAGATTTATGAAAAGTTTCAGGGTGTTGATCCGCGGTCGGTGCCGATGAAAATTTTCCCGGCGGTCCACTACTCGATGGGCGGTCTGTGGGTCGATTACGAAAAGAGTGCTGCCGGCGGCCTCGAAGAGGGCTCCCCACGAAACCAACAGACAACGATCCCGGGACTCTACGCTATTGGTGAATGCGATTATCAGTATCACGGTGCGAATCGCTTAGGAGCTAACTCGCTGCTCTCCTGCATCTTCAGCGGACTTTTTTCGGCCTCGGGCATTGTGTCCTCGGCACGTGCCGGGAAAAAAACAGCGGCCGAGGAACCAGCCGGCCTCTTTTCTACTGCCATGCGTCGGCAGGAAGAGCGGCATGCAGCGTTGCTGGGCCGCCGAAGTGGCAGCGAAAACCCGTACCAACTTCATGCAGAACTCGGCAACCTCATGACCCGTGTGGCGACTGTGGTGAGACGCAATGAACAACTCACCGCCGCCTACGGAGAAGTCTGCACGCTGGAAGATCGTTGGAGTCGCTGTTCTCTCTCTGACAGCGGCAACTGGACGAATCAAAACGTCGTTTTTACGAAGGCTCTGGGAGACATGTTTCCGTTGGCGAAACTGATCCTCAAGGGCGCACTGGAACGCGACGAGTGTCGCGGAGCCCACTACAAGCCCGCCACGGCGATGCCCGGCATTGCTGCCACCGATCCGGCAGGGCAACGACGAGAGGCGGAGCAGTGGTGTGATCGCTTTGAAGCCAACACCCGTCGCTGGCTCAAGAGCACGATTGCCACGCACGGTGCTGATGGCGACACGCACATTCGTCACGAAGAGATCGACACGTCGCTGATGCCACCCAGGCCCAGGCTGTACGGCTTGGTCGGCGGAGAATTGATCGAGGAAGTCTGGAAAGAGCGGCAGAAAAAGCTGACACAACCTGGGGAAGTTACGCCGCCGATGACCCCTGCTTCACTCCAACACGCTTAGAACTTTTCGCAAAACCAATCGCCACAGGAGTTTTTGAATGATCCGACGAGCAGAACCACACCCGCCGTCAGGCAGTGCTCAGGAGAGCGAACATGCAGCGAGTGGTCATCAAGATCGAGCAGTCGAAAAGGTGGTTCATGTGCGCGTGTTGCGGCAGGATGCGCCAGGTCAAGAGAGCTACTGGGAGCGACACGCTGTGCCCTACGAACTCAACATGAATGTGATCAGTCTTTTGCAGCGGATTGCTGCTGCGTCCAAGTCGCAAGATGGCCGTCAGGTGGCCCCGGTGGCGTGGGACTGTAATTGCCTTGAGGAGGTGTGCGGGTCCTGCACGATGCTCGTCAACGGCCGCACGCGGATGGCGTGTACGGCGCTTGTCGACACGTTAATGAAAGACAATGCTGAGGAAATCGAACTACGGCCTATGTCAAAATTTCCAGTGGTTCGTGATTTAGTGGTCGATCGCAAACGGTTGTTTCAGTCGCTGGAGCGGGTGCATGCATGGGTTCCTGTGGACGGCTCTTACGACCACGGTGCCGGGCCGAGGATTTCCCCTGAAGCACAGGAAGACGCCTACCCACTCTCCACGTGCATCAGTTGCGGCTGCTGTCTGGAAGCCTGTCCACAATTTACAAAAATTGAACTCGTACAACGTGAAGACGAGTCTCGCGACGATTTTGAAAAACGGAGAAAGACAGCCTTTGACAAAGGCTTTGTGGGCGCGCACGCGATCAGTCAGGCCATGCTCTTCAACAGTCATCCAACGGGAAAGATGATTGCCGATAAGCGATTAGAAGCGCTGACATCGCAGGGAGGCATTCAGATGTGTGGCAACGCACAAAACTGCGTGGCTGTTTGTCCGAAGCAAATCCCGCTCACGCGTTCAATCGCGCGTGCCGGGCGAGCGGCCACCGTCTGGGCAATCAAAAAAATCTTTGATCGATAACGGCTGTCCACTCGGGTCTTTCACTGTTTCGAGAGCTGTAGCCCGTCACAGACGCCTTGTGAGTAGCGAGCCATGCTCTCTGGCAAAAGGCTCTACGTGCTGCCCATCTCAAAGAGTCTCTTGGTAAGCCATGGATTGCGGTCTGGACCGTGAATGCCGATCAATCCCGGGGGCGGGTTTGCTGGAACTCGTGGAGCG
>Ga0194055_10000390_pt1 | contig 34943 bp, 25 predicted proteins | sample SepL449m_MetaG_FD_155482 | JGI IMG/M metagenome (GOLD analysis project Ga0194055, IMG submission 155482) | Anoxic zone freshwater microbial communities from boreal shield lake in IISD Experimental Lakes Area, Ontario, Canada - Sep2016-L442-9m | ecosystem: Environmental > Aquatic > Freshwater >... | reverse complement strand
GCCAATCCCTGCAGGTAATCGAGTGGCTTCTGCCCGCCAAAAATCCCATCCCGCCAGATGCCAAAATCCGTCAGCAGATCGCGAAAATCTCCGGTTCCGTTCGACAGCAGTTCCAGTTCGGCTGCGGTTTCTGCCAGGTGCATGGCGACGGGCAACGTATGGTCCGTGGCCATGCGTACTGTATTTCGGAACAGATCAGGATGCACGCTGTAGGGAGCATGGGGACTCAATCCGAAATCGAAAGGATCGCTGGCCGGGGTTGCACGATACTTCGCCACGATCGATTCTGTCACCGCACGCTGTGTCGCGACGCGTTCATCCCCTAGTCCTAAAACCTCCTGAAAGATGCGGCCGTGGAACCCGGATGAACTGTAATCCGCGTCGTTCCAGCCCGTTGTGGCAATCTCTCCGATCAACGTTGTCCCGGCTCGTATCGACTCGGTCACGCCTGACCGGATCGCTGTGGGGGGATTGTCGGGATGTTCGCGACGGTACTTCACTACCGAACGAATCCAGTCGGTGAAACGGCCAGAGGTTGGGATCGGATTTGCAAACAGACTGAATTCCAGATGCGTGTGAGCATTTACGAGGCCGGGGATCAGGGCGACGTTCCCAAGTTCAATGGCCTCCGTGGCACGGCCCGATGTCACTTCGCGGACATGTCCCGCAACGATATGTACTGTCACATTCCGGTGAGTCGACTCACCATCAACGTACCAGCCGACGTGATAAGCCTGCGAATTCATCGAACGAGTCTGCTCCTTCGGATCCTGACCACGATCATATCGTGGATTGACCGGCAATTGTGTTGACGACGGTTAATTGGCAATTAAAGCCAGCCAAGTTCTGTAAAGATCAGAATGATTGCCGCGATGTGCCCCAGTGCGAAGACGGCTGCTGCGAAGACGGCTGCTGCGAAGATTCCTGAACGGATATCGTGACTGGCGAGCATCGCACTCACGATGTACCCAATTGAAACTGCACCCCAGAAGCACCACAAGAAAAAGATTGCGTAAACACTTTCGAGCGTCACCCCACGAGCATTCTGGTCGTACAATGCCACATGGAAAAACGTCTGCAATCCACCAACGACAACCCCAAAAAGCAATGAGACCAAGCCTACGACTCGGATTGAAAGAGAGATATAATTTCTCCAATCATCGGGGCCGGTCAGGTTCGGGTGATTCATTGTAACTCTCCAACCCAAAAGAAAGGGCCGGGCGATTGTAATGCGTCTGGCCTTGCAGTCTACACTTCGACAACGGCGGCCATCACCAAATCGGCCAGTCCATTGCTTGCTGGCGATTTCCTCTTGATTGCGATACCGCGGCTTTCGTCAACAAACTTGCCCGACAAGTACCCAATTTCTGGTCAATCAGGTAACCATCCATCGACAGACCAGCCGCGAGCGAGGTTGTAGGCTTCTATCAGCCCCGTCAGTCGTTCAGGTGAAAGCTGTGATCGTGCGTCTTCCGGGAGCGGTTGGCGGAGCATCCTGTCGGGTAACGTATCTTCCGCAGGGGTCCATCCGGCAAGGATATTGAACCGCTTTCGCGCGGTAACGATCCGCTGTGCCGTCTGGCGAAGTTCACTGGCCGTCACATCCCAGCCGGTCACCAATCCCAGCATTTCGGCAGATTCCAGAAAGAAATCCGTAAAGACGCCGCGCAGGAATTTGCAGAGGATCAACGAGTCCATCAGGGCGGCTTTGTCTTCGGTTTCTACGGCGAGGACGGCGGATTCGGGCCCGACATTGCGACGATCAACGGCCTCAGAGAAATCGACCTCGTACGCTCCCGATCGATTGTGATCGGCACCACGCGAGCCAACCGCAAAACCGAGGGCCATTGTTTGCAATCCCCGAGGATCATATCCAGGAATTTCTAACCCTTTGACCTGCGGCGCGAACTTGATCGAATCGTGGCCCAATTCGAGTGCCATCTGCCGGCTTCCCTTGGCGAGTTGCTGGCCGATTCCCTCACCACTCACGATCAGATCGAGAGCCCTCAGAAGGGCACTGCCACTCCCAAATCGCAGCCATGGCTCATCGAGATATCCGCGCTCGGCACATTCCATGGCGAACGCAATCGTTCCGCCTGCACTGATTGTGTCGATCCCCAGTTCATCGCAGCGGCGGGAAGCCGCCAGCACCATCTCAGGGTCGTCGATCCCACAGAGCGGCCCCAGTGCGAACAGGTTTTCATACTCAAGCCGAACCTGTCCCCCACCATTCTGCAAGCCATATAAGTGCTCGCACCCGATGGTACAGGCAACACACGACGCTCGAGTTCGCTCGCGTGCGACCCCCAATTGTTCTGGAGAAATCGCATTGGCCCCGGCAAAACTTCCCTGCTGAAAATTCCGCGTCGGCAGGACATTCAATCGATTAAACGTCAGCAGGTTTGAAGCGGTTCCCAGTTCACGGTACTTCGCTGTCGCAGGGCCGAACGATTTCTCGGACAACTGTTTCGCCAGAGCAATCAACTCTGTCGGCGACGCCCATTCGCATCGTTGACTACCCCGGACCGCGATTCCCTTCAGGTTTTTTGAGCCCAGAACGGCGCCGCTGCCACCACGGCCTGCATGCCGGCCATCGTGCGAAATGGTGGCATAACGAACCAGTTGTTCACCTGCGGGACCAATTGTCGCACACTGGTAATCGTGCCCCAATTGCTTACGGATCTGATCCGACGCTTCACGATTGGAGCAACCTTTCAAGGCATACGCTCGTTCAATTCGAACGCCGTTCTCATCAATGATCAGCAGGGAAAGTTCGGGGGCTCGACCGACTAACACAATGGCGTCGTGCCCGGTTTTCTTTCCGGCGAGAGCAAATCCGCTGCTGGCCAGAGAATCGTTGATGCGGTGGGTCAGGGGACTCTTGCTGACCACTGCGAACTTGGCGGAAGTTGTTAACGGGCTTCCGACCAGCGGGCTGAAGGCAAATACGAGCGTCGCTTCAGGCGAGAGGGGATCTGCTGTCGCTGCACCTTCTTTCAAAAGAATGGCGACTCCCAGACCGCTTCCTCCCAGGAAACTTCGCAGATTCGTCTCGTCGAGCGGGACCGATTCCGTTTGCCCGGTTGTCAGATCGACTCGTAAGTATTGGCCATGATAGCCTGGTATGGAACGTTTCAAGTTGTTTCAGTTCCGTTTTTCATCGTGCCGAGGCAGGTCCAGTTGAGGACTGTTGAATCACTCGGTAAGTCTGTTCGGTTGGAACGCAATTGCGTACCTCGACCATTAATTAAATCATTCACCGTCAAATCATCCGGGATTCGCAACCGGAAGCTAGCCCTGAGCGAGTGATTTCATTCCGACTTCCTGTATTCGCCGCCAATTCCCAATTCGAGCTACTGTCTTGTCGTGCCTAAATTCTGGCGTTGCGTGGCCGGGGCTGGATGGCGCAGGACTGAGGGTTCGCGAAGGAAGCCCGGGGTTTCGCGAAGACGCTCCAACCCCAGCTACTCGGCATCAACGCCGAAACTCAGACCTGACTGAGTACTACTGCTTGGGTACAGCATCCTGCATGACACCGTGATCAAATCTTCGGCTGATTCAATCCAGCGTCGTCAAATCGTAAATGTCGTACGTTTCGTTTTCGAAAACGGGCTCCAGTTCCAATGGTCCAATCCGATCTGTCAGGATATGAGTGACTCCGGTCTGCTTGCGAAAGTCTCGCAACTCGTCAACAGTGTAGTTTTCGTCGTCAAAATGGGTACTAAACCATTTCTGCAGAAACTGCAGGCGACGATTCCATTCAACAATTCCTGCCGCATCCTGCGGGCAGTCCTTGTAGGTGACGTATTCAGCCCGCTGGGCATACCACTTGAATGCCCGGCCATCATGCGGGGCAAATACCAAAACGTCCTTCGAAAGGCGTTCGTCGATCCAGTGGCACGCGCTGATCCAGTCTGCTGTCTGCTGAGCCGTATATCGATTTGATTCGCTCACCGAGTTCACTCGCACCAGTGCGATCACGAACAGGCTTGCATATCCAACGCGTGACATCGTCGTCGAGCGAGGGGGTGGCCACTTTCTGACAAGACAAATCGAGACCGCCAGCGGAACCAGCAGGTCCGCGACTCGAAATGGGTAGAACTTCAACAATTGAGATCGTTGAGGGAAGGAACTCCATCCGATCAGAACTCCCGTTACAGCGAACAGAATCGAGAATCCCACCAGCTTGTCGAATCGTCGCTCTGCTGCAGTTCTTTGACTTGTACAGGCGAGCGAGATCCAGACGACCATCAGCCCCAGGTAGCAGAGATAGGCCCGCCACAGAAAGGACCGAGGGTCCAGGTGGTGAGCCAATCGATAATGAACCTGGATGAAGTTTGCCGCCGCTTTGGTCTGTTCCGGGACGGCTTCGCTCAGGAGACGATAGACGGGAATCAAGCCTGGCAAAGCGCACGCGATCAGGAACAGGAGTCCACAGATCCGACGGATTGCCGTTGTCTGGTCGAGTATCTTTGAAGGGGATTCCGTTGCAGGACTGGAAGCAGGCTTTCGTGAGAACGCTCGAATGACACCCGGTGTCAATTCCAGCAGCAGAACTCCGGAAAACGCGAGCAGTCCCCAGATCCCGATCACGGGATGGAACGAGATTGCTAATCCTGTAAACGCTCCCGCCGAGACAACTCGGCCTCGATTCACTTGCCCGAGTGCTGCGAACAGGAATCCGTATCCGAACACCTTTCCCTCCACTCCACCGACAAGCCACTCGCCCGAGAAACTGCCATAGGCCTGAAACACAAGAAACAGAACACAGACTTTCAACGGGAACCAGCGGTCCGGTTGCAGCGTGACTAACAGGTTGCACCAGCCCAGGGAAAGTATCAGCAGCGCGACGATTCGCCCGACAAAGGCAGTTTGCTCCAACGAACACCATTGCGTCAGAACACCGACTGTCGCGTATAACACGGTATGGGCGTTGGTCGACTCCAGAAAGAAGTCGCCCGCACACCATTCGGGCTGCCAGTAGTGTTTCGCCTTGCAGAGGTAGTGTGGTTCGTTGACGGCCGGTATCGGTGCGGCGATCAGGCTATACGACAGAAAGCTGATCCAGACCATCGCCACAATCACCAGATCGATCCGTCCGGCCTTGGGATTGGCTGATTCCATCGAGACTGGGATCATGGAGTTTCTTCAATGTTGTTTTGATAACCCAGGATCATTTCCAGGCAAACGCCTCGCCCGTCAGCTTTTCAAATGCTTCGACATACTTGGATCGCGTCCGCGCGATGACGTCGGCTGGCAATGGTGGGGGTGGGCTGTTCTTGTCCCATGTCGTCGATTCCAGCCAATCTCGGACGAACTGCTTGTCGTAACTCGGCTGACTCCCCCCGGGAGAGTACTGGTCGGCAGGCCAGAAACGCGAACTGTCTGGAGTCAAAACTTCATCAATCAGGATGATTTTGTCATCCAGCAGTCCGAATTCAAACTTGGTGTCGGCCAGGATAATTCCGCGGCCACGGGCATAGTCGGCCGCCTGCGAATAAATCTGCAGACTCAATTCGCGCAGCCGCGTGGCCCGGTCTGTCCCGACGATCTCACACATCCGCTCGAACGAGATGTTCTCGTCGTGTCCCGTTTCGGCCTTTGTCGCCGGGGTGAAGATTGGTGACGGCAACTGGTCACATTCGCGCAGTCCGGCTGGCAACGGCAGTCCGCAGACGGTTTGCGAGGCCTTGTATTCCTTCCAGCCGGACCCCGCCAGATAACCACGGACGACACATTCGACCGGAAAAACCTTCGTCTTCGTTACGACCATGCTCCGTCCTTCCAATTCCGGCCGATTGGCATCGGCGGGAAGGGGCAGGTCGGCGGGGTCCATGCTGATCAGATGATTCGGCACCTTCAGGTATTCAAACCAGAACCGGCTGATCTGCGTCAAGACACGCCCCTTGTCGGGAATGCCAGTTGGCAAAATCCAGTCAAAGGCGCTGATCCGATCGGTGGCGACAAACAGCAGTCGATCACTAAAGTCGTAGACATCACGGACTTTACCGCAGGTCGGGGTGCGACCAGTCAACTGGCTGCGGAGAAACGGAACGGCCGAAGGAAGCGTGGGCATCGGAGTGTCACAAGTCACAAATGAGGATCACGAAATTCAGGCAGGACCATCGTGCCGAATCAGGTTCAAACCGGGTGTAAATACCATCGTTTCTGTGGGTGGAAATCAAAACTCCCCAATCGGTCCGTTTCGGCTGATCTGGAAACTTCGGATTTTCGCCCAAAACGACAGACATCCAAACCGAGACTAACATTGCCAACAATGTTGAACAACCCGGACGACACAACTACACTTCCGGGAACGTGAGAATCGGTGAATGGCGGAATTTCCGTTGAGTCGTCCGTTTCGAAGGTGTCTGCGTCTCGATTTACTATCATTGAAAACCCTGATCCGCGGATTGATCGTGTCTGACATCCTTCGATCATCACACTCCTCATTAGCATGCCGGGGCTGCGCATGGGCTTGATCCGTTTCGCTGTCCACCCGACGTCGCTGATCGCGGACTGGCCCGAGGTCTATCGCGGATACCTGACAGGCTCCGACGGACGTGTCTTCCCGACACGGATCGAAGTCGACGAGGAATTCGTCGGTTGTCGTCGAACAACCTCGGAAAGCTGTAAATTCCACGTCGCCTATCCCGTTCCCGAATTTGGCCGCCCATTTATCAGCACTGCTTCCCTTCCGGAGCGTGAACAACCCTATCTGCTTGTTGTCGAACTGGCGCGAGGCAAGATCGTTCAGATTCGTAATCAGGCATCGGCCTGGGAATTGGCGGGGATGCAGATTCCGACGGGGTTTGCAGCCCCCTCCAGAGCCGCCCATCGCGCCTTCGCCCGCGCGGCCTCATGCCAGGATGACATCGCCAAGTCAACCGAATTAGCGACCGAAGCTCTCCATCACGCGTTTCGTGCGGCCGAAGTCCTGACGCTCGGGTATTCATCGCAGGCTCTGGCCGGTCGATTGCAGCGTTACAAGAGTCTTCCCGCGTCTGTCGGTTGCGAGTTGCAGGGTTCGATACCCGATGCAGACGCGAATGAATTGTTCACGGCGGCGTTTAATGCCGCTGCAGTTGCGGTTCCCTGGCGGAGTATTGAATCTGTCGAAGGGGAATACGACTGGGGACCGGTCGATCGCCAATTGGAATGGTGCGAACAACAGCGGGGCGATCAGAAGTTACTCGTACGCGGTGGACCTCTGATCGACCTTGGTCATGACGGATTACCCGCATGGCTGGCTCGTTGGGAACATGACGTATTCAATCTGCGAAGCTTCGTTTGTGACTTCGTCGAAACAGCGATCTCTCGCTACGTCGGTCGGATTCGCATCTGGGAAGTGGCCGCTCGAGCAAACTCGGGTGGGGCCTTAACCCTGAACGAAGAAAGTCGACTGATGCTGACAGCGAGTGTCCTCGGTGTCGCCAAGCAGATCGATGAAGAAGCACAGCTTGTGATTCGCGTTGATCAGCCGTGGGGTGATTATCAGGCACGCGGCCAGCATCGACTGTCACCGCTTCAGTTCGTCGACGCACTGCATCGTTCGGGCGTCGGTCTGGCGGGAGTCAATCTGGAGATGGCCATGGGCTATCTGCCACGTGGCAGTGCTCGACGCGACCTAATGGACATCTCGCGCATGATCGACGCGTGGAGCGTATTGAATCTGCCGATTCAGGTTACGCTGGCCTGTCCATCGAGTATTGACGACGATCCGCTGTCGTATCCTGATTGCGAAGTGGATGCCCGGTTGTGGCCGGAAGACTGCACCGAAGCGACGCAGGCCGAATGTGTTGATCGAGTGATGGAACTGTTGCTGGCAAAGCCAACAGTTTCAGGCGTTTACCTGTCGCACTTCTCGGATGCGGCTCCGCACCAATTTCCGTTCGCTGGGGTCATGCATCCCGATGGAACACCCAAAACGGCCCTGGAACGAATCATCACACAACGCCAGCGGCACAAGAGTCGTGAATAGCAGGCATTGCTGCACGACACTCAATACTCCAAGATCTGTCTAATTTAAGAAAGCCATACGATATGAAATACATGCCCATCGTCTTCGCGTTGTTGACCGGCCTGTTCTGGGGAACCTACGGACAGACGCTGGCTCAAGCACGTGCCTTTGAAAAGAGTGCCTTCAAGCCGTACGTCATGATCGGCGTGGCTTATCTGGTCTGGGGAATCATTGGCGGTCTCGCGGGAATGGCCTATACACAGAAGCCGGGCGAAGCCTTTTTCAGCTTCACGAAGCAAGGGATTTTCTGGGGCTTCGCGGCCGGATCGCTGGGTGCCTGGGGAGCTCTGACATTGACGCTGGCCATGTTCACAGGCGGAACCGCGATGCCACAAATCGTCATGCCGATCGTATTCGGAACGGCTGTCTCGGTCAGTGCCATTACCGCCGTGTTAACAACAAAAGCCGAGACCAACCCGATGTTGTGGGTGGGGATCGCCGGAATGGCGATCTGTATCGTCGTCGTTGCCTACTTTACACCGCACGCCGCCCCGCATGCCCCGGCTCCTGCCGGTGGAACCCCGGCTGGTCAGTCCGCTGTTCCGCACGGCAAGGCGTGAACGATGGAGTCGCAGATGCTGCAATACTACTTTGGGGCGTCATTTTCTCGATGGCAGCACCGAGAGGGTACGCGAACTGGTGCTTTTTGGATTGACCAGTGCGTCTATTTTCTGCCATAAAATCGGCATCGCTTGTCGCGCGGAATTTCCGAGTTCAATTTTCTCTTTGCAGAAATCGTCATCGGAATTCCGTGGAGACCGAATGGAACGACCCATTGTTTTCCAAACTTAACCGGATACGCTTATGTTCGTTGATCGCCGTGAACCACAGTGAGTAACACAATGGACGACAAACCAGTTCGCACATTCGTTCTACTGAAAGAAGACGACGGCACCACTGTACTGGTTGTGCCGAAGGATCGCGATCAGTTCTGTGTTGAGATAGAAGAAGCTATCAAAGCTTGTCGAATGGTTGATGCAGGCTACACGTTTGTCACACAGGCGTATGATCTTCAAGAGCACCTGGCGAAATGGATTGCAGCGCGACGAGAAACAATTCAAGCCGCGTATCTGACGTTGCGTGCCCACGGTCGCCTGCTTTTCGTTGTCGTCCAAAGCGATGTGCGACGCAACGCAGCACTTGCAGATGCCATCACAGACTTGGATATTGAAATCGCAAGCGACGACCGGTTTAACAATTTGAGGGTCGATGTCCAGACCCTTCCACGATCATCAACGGAGGCGCTGACGGCCTTTTTGTCATCTGGCAACGATGTGGTGGAATATGCCAACAAAGACAGCGCACGAGAAGGCAGCGAAAGCCAACCTGTGGGCCCTGAAGTTCTGTCAGGAGCGAGTTAAAGACTTCCCGCAATGGACAACAGTCATCGCCTTTTACACAGCGGTCCAAGTTGTTGAAGCGGTCTTTGCGGCAGATAAAGAATGCATCGCAACCAACAGGGCTCATTCGGATGACCACAGTGATCGCAACGACAAGTTAAAGCGGAACAAGAGATTTCAGCATATTTGGAAGCACTATCAACCGCTGTTCAACGACTCGCTGATTGCCAGGTATCTGACGAGCGACAGAACGACTCCTGATTTCTTCGACTCATTTGCAGATTACATGTCGCCGATCGATATCGTCAACAAACATATCAATCACAATCTGCACCAGATCATAGCTCTCGCAAGTTATTGGGCGACGCCAATTTTCTGGGATAGTGCTTACTCAGCGAGCTTGATCTTTACGGTGACTGCCCCGCTGTTGTCCGCGATCGATTTCCAGTCATCGCGGCAGCGCAAGAAGAGGTTGCCGTCGCCCGTAGCTTCCCATTCGCAATTGGCTCCCAGTTCAAAGGGCTCGGAAAGAACGTAGTCGTCGAACAGGATGCCGACCAGCTTTCCTTTGCCTTCGTCGTCACCCTCCGCCGTCACTTTCTTGCCTGACTTTGAGGGTGCCCATTCGCCGCTTGCAGTAATGTTCAGCTTATCACCCGATTTGACCGCAACACGCGCCGGTTGCCATCCGCGCATAGCATCAATTTTTGCCTGGACGGAACCGGTTCCCTTCAATCGCTGAAACTTGGCTTTCCAGTCCCAACTGCATAGATCCGCGCGAAAACCCTGATCGATGTGTTTCAGGAAAAAGTTGTATTCAAACGTGATTTCCTTGGCCATGGGTCCATACACCGCCTCAAAGCTCGTCTGTTGCTCGTTGAGCAGCGCCAGTCCCAGTGGTTTGAATCGAGGGGCATAGTTTGGGTTTGCCGCCAGCAGATGGCACAGCGCCCAGCGCCAGGAATAATTCTGCCAACTGTCGCCTGTCCGCTGACCTGTCGCCACGATTTCCGTCAGTTCCTTTGGCTCTTCAGACTTCAGGTATTGCAAGACGCCATCGTGAATGTTGACGCCGTCTTCTTTTTCCTTCCAGTACTGTCCCAGTTCGGCCATTCCTTCAGAATACCATGTCGGACCGGTTCGCCCGAATGTCTGATGACAGTAGGCATGAACGGCTTCGTGCTGCGGGGTTCCCCGATCTGCGACCGCCCAGACGATCGACTTGGCACCGACAACCTGCTTCTGTCCCGATCCGTTTCGCTGAAACGACGTGACACTCAGCGTAATCCCGCCACCCGATTCAATACTGGGGATGGCATCAGCATCGATGGAGCCAGGGGGCCAGTTGGTCTGTTGTTTGACGACATTCATCTCGATGATCTGGGTGTTCGGTTTTCCAAAATACCGGCTGACGAGTACCAGCATTGTTTCCAGCCGCGTCAATAGTTCCTTAGCCTCCTCTTGCGATAAATCCGTTCGCAGGGCGAAGTTTTTTGACGAGTATTCGTTAACGCCGGGAATTGCTGGGGTGTCTTTGCCGCGAGGCCCTTTGGGCTTGTCCTTTCCCTTGTCCTTTCCCTTGTCCTTGGCGCTGGTCTGCGCTTGAGCCACAGACGGAGATCCAAATTCCGACTGGGACCAGGCGAAACCGGCCGCAACGGCAAAAAGAATGACAGGAAAAGTACGGCGAGAAAACATGATCACTCCGACAACGAATACGGAACGCGTCAGTCCAGCATAACCGAATTGAATCCGTTGAAAACCCCTTTCCGGCGTCTCGTTCGGCCGCGCACCTTGCCGTCCGTGTTTTCCCGTTGTAATTCTGTTATCCTGATGGTCGTGTTGTGAAATGGACCTCCGCACGGAAATGCTCGATGCTCGAACCGTCACTCAAGGATGCTGATCTTCTCTCCGGGACCGCCGTTGGTGGTCTGGATGTCGCCAAAGATGCCGAGCCCGCTGACAAGGTCTGGGTCGGATTTGATCTTGGCGGTACGAAGATGAATGCCGTTCTCTTCGACCGGAAGTTTGAAGCAATCGCCCGCCGCAAGAAGAAAACACGCGGTGCAGATGGTGCCACTGCCGGGGTGGAACGGATCCGGGCCACTATTGAAAAACTTCTTGAAGAAGGAAGCATTGATCGATCACGACTGGGGGGAATTGGGGTTGGTTGCCCGGGACCGCTGGATCTCGATGAAGGGATTATTCTCGCCGCCCCGAATCTGGGATGGAAAGATGTCCCTCTCAAAAAAGTTCTTGAGAAAGAGTTTGGCTGTCCGGTCTGGATCTGTAACGATGTCGATGCCGGAGTGTATGGGGAATTTCGATTCGGAGCCGCGATTGGTGCCAGAACAGCACTCGGTGTATTTCCCGGTACCGGGATCGGCGGCGGGATGGTCTACGAAGGGAAAATCTTCCGGGGGAAGACTTCCAGTTGCCTTGAGATCGGCCACATCCCTGTTGTGATTGACGGTGCGATGTGCGGTTGCGGTCGCCGTGGATGTCTGGAGACGGTGGCCAGCCGACTGGCACTCTCGGCCGAGATCGCCAAAGCCGCATATCGGGGCCAGGCCCCACATATCCTGCGAGTCGCGGGAACGGATCTGGCAAATATCCGTAGTGGAACCATTCAGGAAGCGATCGAAGCAGGAGACGATATCGTTCAGGAGATCATGCGAGACGGCGCGAAGTTCCTGGGGATCGCTCTGGCCGGAACCGTCAATCTTCTGGCACCCGATGTCATCATCCTGGGGGGTGGTCTGGTCGAAGCGATGCCACGACTTTACATCGATGAAGTTGCCAAGTCGCTGGCCAAGCATGTGATGCCTTCCTACCAGAAGACGTATGAATTGAAGGCTGCCAAGCTTGGCGACGACGCAGGGGCCATGGGGGCCGCTGCATGGGCTCGTCGCTTGATCGAAGTCTGACGAACAGGTTCCTTATTGAAACGTCATTCCCCAGGTTCACACTACCAAGTTCACTATGATTGCCGATCCAGCCAACCCGACGACTTCGCGCCCCGTCTCCACCCGTACGGCTGCTGTGATCGACGTTGGAACGACTTCCATCCGCATGGCGATCGCCGATATCGACGATGCGGGTGACGTTCATTTGTTGTCGTCATTGTCACAAGCTGTAGCGCTGGGGAAAGACACTTTCACGCGTGGGTCGATCGAAAAGAGCACGATTGAAGAATGTGTGCGAGTCCTGAAGAGCTATAAACGGGTTCTCGCCGAATATGGGATTGATCGTCCTGACCAGGTTCGCGTCGTGGCCACGAGTGCCGTTCGCGAAGCACTGAACAAGCTCTCGTTCCTCGATCGCATCTATACGGCAACCGGAATCCAGGTCATTCCGATTGACGAAGCCGAGGTGAACCGTGTGACGTACCTGGGCGTGCAACCACTTCTGAAGGCCGATCCCGATCTGGCGGCAGCACGGACCGTGATTACAGAAGTCGGCGGAGGAAGTACCGAGTTATTGCAGGTGCAGAATGCGGACGTGCTGTTTGCTCATACCTATAGACTCGGTTCACTGCGGATCCATCAAACGCTCGAATCCTACCACGCATCGCATTCGACAACTCGGCGACTGATGGAAACACAGATCCAGCGAGTGGTTGATCAGATCCTGCAGCAGGTTCCGCCGGGAGCATCGCAGGAAATGGTCGTCCTGGGTGGGGACATGCGATTCGCCGCGCAGCAACTGATTCCCGATTGGAATCGAGGCCATTTGACCCCCATTCCTTTGTCGGCACTCGAAGAACTGACCGATACAGTCTTGTCATTGAACGAAGATAAACTGGTTCACAAGTATCACATCACGTTCCCTGATGCCGGGACCCTGGGTCCTGCCTTGCTTGCCTACGTGATGCTTGCCCAGGCGTTCCAATTGAAAAAGGTGATTGTTTCCAGCATCAATCTGCGCGACGGTTTGCTGAAACAGATGGCGACTCGCGGCGGATGGAACGAAGACTTCGCCAATCAGGTGATTCGATCGGCCGTCGATCTGGGTCGGAAGTTTGACTTCGATGAGCAACATGCCAAACAGGTTGCCAAGCTCTGCAAGATCCTGTTTCAAGGGCTGCGGGATGAGCATCAACTTGACCCACGGTACGAATTGCTGTTGAGAGTCGCCGCGTTACTTCACGAAATCGGGCTGTATGTCAGTACGGGCAGCTATCACAAACATTCGATGTACCTGATTCAGAACAGCGAGTTGTTTGGGCTCAGTCGTTCGGACGTGCAACTCGTTTCACTCACCACGCGTTATCACCGTCGGGCATCGCCGAAGCCAACGCATACGGTATTCACCGCATTGAATCGTGATCAGCGAATTGCCGTTGTGAAGATGGCGGCGATGTTGCGTGTGGCGGATGCTCTGGAAGCCTCGCACGCTCAGCGGCTTCACGAATTACGATTCTCCAGGGAAAGTGGTCGCCTGGTCATTTCGATCCCTCAGGTCGAAGACCTCAGCCTGGAACAGTTGGCACTGAAACAGTCTGGCACTCTGTTCGAAGAGACGTTCGGCATGCCGGTTCTGCTGCGTAAGATGCGTTAGCCGCAAGATTCATTGTAAGTCATTCAAGTAATAACCCGGAGATGATCATGTCCTGCAGCCTTGGACGGTTGGCCTGGTCGGCCGCAATCGCAACCGTGATGATGAATCTCGCCTGGCAGATGGAAGCGGGTGCCCAAGCACCCGCCGACAAGACGGTGGAGTTATTGAAAACGTTTGCCGAGGAATTCGTGGCGATCACCCCTGGTGAAGGAAAGTTCCCGGCATCATTTCAAATGGGATCGAAGGGTGAACCGAATGCGCAGCCCGTTCGCGAAGTGAGGCTGAAGTCCAAGTTCGCCATTGCCAAATATGAAGTCCCGCAGAACCTGTATCAGGCGGTGATGGGGAATAATCCCAGTCGCTGGAAAGGACCGAGGAACTCGGTCGAATTGATGTCGTGGGAAGATGCAAATCTGTTCTGCAGGAAAATCACCGAGGCATTGCGCCAGAACAAACTGATTGCTGAGGACGAAGTGATTCGGCTGCCTACCGAAGCAGAATGGGAATACTGCTGCCGAGCCGGAACAACGACAAAGTACAGTTTCGGGGATGAAGCTCGCGCGGAAGGTGACCTGGAGAAGAAGGCTTCCATACTGAGTAAGTTTGGCTGGCATACTGGCAACGCCGCTGGAAATGACCCTCCGGTCGGTGCACTCAAACCGAATCCCTGGGGGCTTTACGACATGCACGGATATCTGTGGGAATTCACGGCCGATGGCTGGTCGGACGACTATTCCAAGGCTCCGGCGGACGGAACTGCGGTTCCCGCAGATTCCAAAACCATCGTTTTACGCAGTGGTTCGTGGAAAGATCCGTATGACAAACTGACCAGCAGCACTCGTCGTAAGTACAAGATTGATGACGGTGATGATGCCGTCGGTTTCCGTTGCGTGAAGTCAAAAACGCCCTGATCGACGGCATTGATTTGCACAGACCTCAGAACGTGAACAGGAATCCACCTGTCCCCGTCTGTGCCCGGAAATTGGCACCCCACTGGTATTCGTAAGCCGCGAAGAGCGACATCCCGCGGCTCAGTTCGACTGTCAGACCGGGACCGATCATGCCGATATTTCGTGCGGGCTGATTTCCCGAAACAACCCAAGCGGCTGATGGTGCTCCATTCAATGAAGCAAACACCGATGCCTGGTCGTCAAATAATTCCATGGCCCAGCGTCCATTGAGATACGGCGTCCATCGTCGACCATGGGCATCTGTCAGGCGATGAGCGATCAATCGAGCTCCGAGATGTGACTGAAGTGAATGGAAGTTTTCTGCAGCAACATTCAAGCCCGCGGGACCGGACTCGTGTGCCTGGCTGTTCGACATGACAACATGCTGCATCCCTGCAAAGGGTTGCAATCGGAATGAACTTGTTTCCAGATTCATTCCCAATTCGAAATAGCTGCCGAACTGGTTTCCCGCAAAGCAACTGCTCGCAGCGGAGGGAGCGATCCCGAGACCTGCAATTCGATTGACATCAAATCGGTTGTGTCCGTAGTTCATCACACCGAAAAAATACGAGACGTCGTTCCGTTTCAGGCCATAGATTCCGATTTGAAACGAATTCACGCGAACGGAATCGGACAAGTTGTCGTCGAACGATGTGAAGGTATTTCCGCCCGTGATTCCGATGACTCCTGTTTCGTCGCGTCCCAGATCGATTCCGTACGCCATGCCACCTATACCAAAGTCCGATGCTGAGGCATTTCCATCGTAACTGTATCCGCCAGAACCGCCGTATCCCTGCATCCAGGCGTTGACGAACGAAACGGGCTGCTGGCCCCGAATAACCGGCGCACCGGAACTGATGGAATCTGTATTGGCATCCGCGAGGTACAGACTGTCCCCTTCATGTAGGAACAGGTCTGTGTTGACGATTCTGTTACTGACCGTTCGCAACGACCCGCCAGCAATCTGCAGACTGAGGGACTGCATGCTGCCATAGACTTCTCCTCCGAGTGAACTGAGCATCGCTCGTTGAACTGGTGGAGCCAGTGGTGAATTCATCGGGATGAGGGGCTGAAGGCCCGGCGTCATCGTCGCAGATTGTCCGACCAGTCGTGACCGATCAACCAGATGGTTTAGTCCCGTCGCGACATGGGATTGATTCGGAGTGCGTCCTGATGTGAAAAGTCGTGGTGACGGCAGAGGATTACTTTGAACGAATGGTGACGGGTCAACAACCAGATAGGGTTCAACTGCCAGCCCTTCGCCGATCAGCAACAACCATGCGGGAACGGCTGTCAACCACCAGTTGCACCCACGCGACGACTGCCCGCAGGCCTGTCGGCGGGTTCCGAATCGCAACTGGTATTTCCTGCCGAACATGGCGGTTTACCTGAGTGAAACGGCAAAATAGGCCGTAATTGACGTGGGATTACAGCTCCCATGGTTACCCGCTTTCAGTCAATCACAGCAATGTCAGTCCGCAGTTCGATGGTGGTTCAACGCCGCTGGAATTACGCGAAACCATGAGCAGCGGCAGAAAAAACCGATCGCCTGAAAACGGGACATCGTTCGTGGAACTCATCTTGACCGACTTGAGATGTCCACCTACGCTTCGCCCCTCTCTGACCCCAGATACATCTTATTCCAATGAACCCGCGTCGGGATCGTATGCCCTTTCGGTGTCCGGTCTGGACGACCTCATATCTTCGCATCAAACACAATTCACCGGCAGGATTCCGGTGCTATTTCCATCCCACGAAAGGATTCGCAGGCCATGTTTCCATTGCGCCCCTTGGGTTGGTCAGTGCTGTTCGGAATTGCCGTCACCTGTTCCTACACATTTCTCGCTGCCAGTTCCCCACCTCGGGGCGATGACGACGACGAGACCACCGACAAACGGTATGAAACGAAAATCGAAACCCCGCTCATTGGGGATTACACGACCTATTCCGGGCTGCAGCCGGTCATCGTGGAAGGGGTCGGATTGGTTGTCGGCTTGAATGGGACGGGGGGCGACCCCGCTCCTTCACAATATCGTACGGCGCTCATGAACGAGATGAAGCGCCGCGGTGTCCCGAATCCCAACCAGCTCCTTCAGTCACCTGATACTGCTCTGGTTCTGGTTCGCGCCTATCTTCAGCCGCTGACCAAAAAGGGCGAAACGATGGACGTCGAAATTCGGATGCCCGACGGAGCCGAAGCCAGCAGCCTCGCTGGCGGATGGCTGATGGACACGTATCTGACAGAGCAGGCGTTTGTCCCCGGGATGGCCGCACCTCTGCAAGGACACGCGTATGCCCGAGCCCAGGGGGCTGTCTTGACCGCCGGTATCGGCAGTGATGCCAGCAATTCACCGGAGCTGTTGAAGCGAGGTCGCGTACTCGGTGGCGCAACCGTTCTCAAGGAACGTGAACTGGCGATGTATCTGCGTCACGATTTCCGCAGCATTCGAAACTCGCAACGTCTGGCGGAAGTGATCGGACGACGGTTCCATGACTTTGATGAACATGGGATCAAGAAGCCGATGGCGAAAGCCAAGACCGACCAGAAACTCGTACTGAGCGTACATCCCCGTTACAAGGACAACTACCCCCGGTATCTGCAGGTGATCCGTCACTTGGCATTCCGTGAAACCCCAGTCGGCACCCGCGTTCGAATGCAGAAACTGGCCAAGGAAATTTTTACTCCTGAACGCGCCGAAGAGTGCAGTCTGGAACTGGAAGCGATCGGGAACGAGGCCATTCCAATCCTGAAGGACGCTCTCACATCCCCGCTGCTGGAAGTTCGGTTTTATGCTGCAACAGCATTGGCCTACCTGGGGAATTCCGATGGTCTAGGTGCCTTGGTGGAATCGGCCCGTCAGGAACGTGCTTTCCGGGTCTTTGCCCTGTCTGCAATTGCCACGATTGAAGATGCGGAAGCTCACCTGGCCCTGCGTGAATTGATGAACGAACCAAGTGCTGAGACTCGCTATGGCTCATTCCGTTCGCTCTGGACCCTCGATAAGCGAGACCCCTTCATTCGTGCCGAGACTCTGGGAATCCGTGAAAGTGAAGAAGAAGGAAAGCCTGCTCGCCGTGCCGGAGCATTCACGCTCCATGCACTCCACACGGGAGGTGAACCAATGGTCCATGCACTGACCAGAACACGTCCAGAAATCGTGCTGTTCGGTGCCAATCAGGAATTCCAGCCCCCGATGTACCTGTCAGCCGGGCGGCACATCATCATCACGTCTCAACCAGGGGCATCGACAGTGACCCTTTCGAGATTCGATGTCGGCAAGCCCGATCAACGGCGCGAATGCTCGCTGCAGGTCGCTGACGTGATCCGAGCCGCCGATGAATTGGGAGCAACGTACCCCGAAGTGGTGCAGATGCTCGCCGATGCATCAAAACAGAAAAACCTGCCGAAAACGCTCGCGATTGATGAACTCCCCGAAGGGGGCCGCGTCTACTACCGGCCAGGCACCTCGGCCGAAGCACCTGGCAAGAAGCGTAAGACCAAAGTCGGACGCCCGAACATGACTCCCAACCTGTTCCCGGAACAGAAAGAGCCCAGCGAACGTGATATTGAGCGGAAGCAAGCAGAATTGCGCGGAAACATGGCGAGCGTGCCACAGGACAGCGACAAAAACCCGGATCCTGAATCCAAGTCTGCCAGGGAGACGGAACCGACATCTGAACGGAACGGTGTGGTTTTGCCTGGCCGCGGATCCAAAGAGAATGAAAAGCCAAAAGGAATGTTTTCCTGGCTGCCAACCTGGAAAAAGTAGGACAAGTAACTCAAGCCCCAAATCAATGCTCTGTACATCACCAGGGCACGTTGCGGGAGACCCTGATACCGACAAATCGTACTTCAACTTCCACGTAAAGCCCGGCTTGTTTGAGCCGGGCTTTGGTACCATCCAGACCGGACGTCGTCACGGCGACGACACCAGAATTCAGTCAGTCGTTCGACATGCTTAAATCCCTCGAACTGTTCGGCTTCAAGAGCTTTGCCGACCGCACGCGGTTCGACTTCTCGACGGGCATTACCGGCGTCGTCGGGCCGAACGGCAGTGGGAAGAGCAATGTCGTTGACGCCATGAAGTGGATTCTGGGTGACCAGTCCGCTCGCAGTCTGCGCGGGAAAGAGATGACGGACGTCATCTTTAACGGGTCGGCTGGTCGTAAGCCAAGCGCTTACGCGGAAGCAACAATCACATTCGACAACGCGACTGGCTGGCTCCCCAGCGACGCCCAGGAAATCCACATCGGCCGCCGCATCTGGCGTAATGGCGATGCCGAATACCTGCTCAATCGAGCCACCGCCCGTCTGAAGGACATCAAAGACCTCTTCATGGGGACCGGTGCAGGAACCAGTGCCTACAGCATCATCGAGCAGGGTCGAGTTGATCAGATCCTGCAGGCCAATCCGACCAGTCGTCGTGCGGTCTTCGAAGAAGCGGCCGGGATCAGTCGCTTTAAATCGCGTAAAGTCGAAGCCCAGCGAAAGCTCGAACGTGTCGCTCAAAACCTCGAACGGTTGACGGATATCGTTGATGAAGTGGAAGCTCAGCTCAATTCCACTCGCAGCCAGGCTACCAAAGCCGCGAAGTACCGTGAAGTCTCTGTTGGTCTGAAGCAGTGGTGGTTTGGGCTGGCGGCAGACGATTTTCGGCACCTCACCGCCGAACTCGGTCTCGTTGAAGAACAGCTTGCCTCATCCGCCGGGCGTGTTGATGAACTGACAGAACGACATCGCGAACTGGAAGCCCGTGAAGCGGCGTTCGACGCCGATCTGTCTCAACTGGACGATGAACTCCGCGGAGTCGATCGTCGTAACGCGGCGGGACGCGAAGCGATCGCCGGTCATGACACGACAATCACGTACCAACTGGCTCGACTGCAGGAACTGGAGTCGGAACTACTGAGGTTGAACAAGCAGCAGTTGGTACTCGGTCGTCGCGTGCATGAGACCGCCGACGAAATCGTGCGTCATCAGCGTCGTCTGGCGGAGGACGAAGCGTCGTACTCCGAAAATCGACACGGTTGCGCGATGCAGGACGAGCAACTGCAAACGAAGACGCGCGATCTCGCGGTTCGTCGGGAGCAGTTGGAACTGGATCGAACCCGCCGTCTGGAATTGACGAAAATGGTGTCGGCGGGTGCCAACGCCGTTACTACGCTCAAATCACAGATTGGGACGATTCAGGCATTCCTGGCCAAGGTTGGTTCTCAGCTTGATCAGCTCGATGGTGATCTCGCCGGTCAGGAACTGGAACGAGAAAAGTGTCTGCGTCGCGTCGATGAAGCGGTCCTCGGTCAGACCGCCGCACAGCAATCTCTTCGGGAAGCTCAAGCCCGACGAGTTTCGCTGCTCGGCGAGCAGGAAGAAGCCAAGCAACGACTCGCAGAACAGCGAGAACGCCGCAGTGCATCCGTCGCCCGCAAGAGTCTGCTGGAAGATCTGGAATTGCGACAGGAAGGACTGGGGATCGGCGTCAAGGATATTCTGCAGCGAGCACGCTCGTCACCCTATCCTCCCTGGAATTCGATCATCGGCAGCGTCGCAGACCTGCTGGATGTCGATCTGGAGCATGCCGCACTGCTGGAAGTCGCGTTGGGGTCACGAGCCCAGTTGATCGTCCTGCGCGAGTATCAGGGGTTGCTCGACTACCTGAACCAGGGAACCGTTCTGCTGACAAATCGAGTTGGATTCGTCGCGATTCCAGATCGGCCTGCCAGCCAGCCGATTCCGGAAGCGGTACAGCATTCGCGATTTGTTCACCTGCAATTTGATCCCGAAAAGCTTCCCGATCTTTCGCGCGAACCCGGTGTCGTGATGCGAGCGGATGGACTGGTGTTGTCTGATCGAGGGACAACCGGACTGGCGGTCAGCCTGCTGGCGGATACCTGGGTTGTGCAGACAATGGAAGTTGCCGTCCGTCTGGCGATGGGACCCGGCAAAGGGCTTCGCTTTGTCACGCTTCAGGGTGAGTTGCTTGAGGCTAACGGGACGCTGTTTGTCGGCACGATCCGCAGCGAAACCGCATTGTTCTCACGCAAGAGCGAATTGCGACGCCTGAAGAATGATCTGGTGACACTGGATCGCGACATCGTCTCCCAAGAGTCGACCTTGCAAACGGTCTATCAATCGCTGACGGGCACCGATTCGGAACTGGAATCGATTGCGGCCGAACTCGACTACGCCAATCAACGTCTCTCGGATCTGAAAGGGGACCTGGGGGCTCAAGATCAGACATTGGATCGTCTGCGACGCGAACGAAACTCGATCGCCAGTCAGCAACTCGCGTCGACTTCAGAGATTGAGCAGCGGCAGCAGGAATTGCTGAGTGCTGAAGAACAGGCAACGACGTCCGAACAGTCACTGCATCACCTGGAAGCCAGTCTTGCCACCGCCACCGAGGAAATGCTGGAAGTTGAACATCAACTTCAACAACTGGAATTGCAGCGATCCGCTGACCAGCTTGATCTTGCCAAGCAGGGAGAACGTCTCGAAGCGATGCGAGCCCAATCGGTCCGTCTGGATGAAGAATTGGGACAACGCCAGGCTCAGTATGAGGAAGCGGAGCGGCGATGTCAGGCGTCACTCGCCAAGCGACAACAAATCCTGCTGAATATCCTCAACACGCGCGCCCTGCGCGACGAACTTCTGCTCGCCAACGAGCATGTGTTCGCCGCATCGACAGCACTGCATGCTCGCAAACTGGCCCTGCGAGTGGAACGTAGCCAGCTTGTGGAACAAGAACTGGCGATTCGTAAGGAACGGCGTGAACTGTCGGACCGTCGGCATGCGGAGGAAATCCGTGTCCGCGATATGCGACATGCGCTCGACCAGTTGAATGAACGCCTCGATGAGGAATATCAGATCAAGCTGGAAGAGGTTGTTGCGTCGGGTGCGTCCGCAGTGCGACTCATTATGGACGAGCGTCAGGCACGTGCCGAATCGCACGGATCCCGTGGCAAAGGTCATAAGACCGAGGCGACTGAAACTGACGAAGATACTTCAGGCGAACCAGTACCTGAATCCAGCGGAGCCACGGACGGCCTGACGTTCGCAGATGTACGCCCGGAAATCGATGCCCGAGTCAACCGCCTGCGTAAGCAGTTGAAACTGATGGGTGCGGTCAATACGGACAGCCTGCGCGACTTGGAAATGCTGGAAAACCGATTCACACAACTGTCATCTCAACTCCAGGATCTGGTCGAAGCCAAGAACACGCTGGAAGACATCATTCGCAAGATCAATGGCGAAAGTCGTCGGCTGTTTGCAGAAACCTTCGACACAATCCGGACCAACTTTCAGGAGTTGTTCCGTCAGGTGTTTGGTGGGGGTGAAGGGGACATCATTCTGGAAGATCCCAACGATGTCCTCGATTGCGGCATCGACATCGCTGCGCGTCCCCCCGGTAAGGAACTGCGAAGTATCTCGCTGCTGAGCGGTGGCGAAAAGACGATGACCGCGATCGCATTGATCATGGCGATTTTCCGGAGCAAGCCGAGTCCGTTCTGTATTCTGGATGAGGTCGATGCGGCGCTGGACGAGGCCAACGTCGAACGATTCACGGCCGTGGTCCAGGCATTCCGGCAGTCGACGCAATTCATCATGATCACTCACCACAAGCGATCGATGACGGTCGCGGACGTCCTGTATGGGGTGACGATGGAAGAATCTGGCGTCTCAAAACGAATGAGCGTGCGATTCGACGACGTCAGCGACGATGGCAACTTCAAATCGGCCCAGTCGTCCGCAGCATAACAACACCGAAGCATGAGCGGTCTCCAGGCAGGCGCCATGATCCGCGAATCGGCCGAAAGCGCTGGTTCGACACACGGTTTTGCGGGATTTGAGTCCAATTTCGGTGGACAATCGTTGACTTTCTTTGGATCCGACCGGTACGATCTGCATCGCAATTGGCGATACTGTCCCTAGGTCTCTATCTCCCCATCAGATATCTTCGAACCGATGAACCTGCGTGATCTTGAGTTGTTCTGCGAAATTGCCAGCTTGGGAAGTTTTTCCAAGGCGGCGAAATCGCATGGAATTTCTCAGCCTGCGGCGAGCGAAATCGTGAAGGCTCTGGAAGAACAGCTCGGCTGCGAATTACTCAATCGAGCCGTTCGGCCTCTGGAGCTAACCCCTGAAGGCAGAATCTATTACGACGGATGCCGTGAACTTCTGCATGACTACCGGCGGCTGGAAGACAGGATTCTGCAGCGTCGCGACAAAGTGGTGGGCCCCGTCCGCGTTGCCTCAATCTACTCCGTCGGTCTGTTGCAGATGGACTGCTACGTGAAGGAGTTTGAGCGACTCTATCCTGATGCGGCGCTTGACCTTCAGTATCTGCATCCGGAAGAAGTTCTGGAACGGGTGGCCAACGAAGAAGTGGACCTGGGCCTGATGTCGTTTGCTCCGCGTCGGGCCGATTTGATCTGTGAAACGTGGCAGGACCAGCCGATCGTCGTCGTGGTGGCCCCTCAACATCGGTTGGCAAATCGAAAGTCGCTTCCGGTCAGCGAGCTGAATGGTGAATCGTTGGTTGGGTTTACGTCGGAATTGCGGATGCGACAGGAAATCGATCGCTGGCTGAAACAGGCCAAGGTTTCGATCAATGTCGTCCATGCTTTTGATAACATCGAAAACATCAAGCGAGCGGTGGAAGTTGGTTCTGGGATTGGATTACTGCCGATTCCGACCGTTCGCCGTGAATTGGAAATCGGTTCGCTCGTCGCGATCGAACTGGCGGATGTCGAGTGGGTTCGCCGCCTCGACGTTGTTTATAAGCGAACGAAGCCGTTTACGACGGCAATCAGTCGCTTTCTGGAATTGCTGCACCAAGATCCGGAGACGTTCTCCCGACCCGGCACTGCGCACGAGGCCGCCGGTACTGTCGACTTGGCCACGGATGTCGCAACAGTCCCCAGTGATCAGGTGAGATCTGCGACCAAGTGAGATCCGCGACGAAAAGAGAACGAACCCCCTTGTTGAACCGACTCCACCCGGTCACGAGGCTGGGCATGTGAATGTCGGTATCGGTGGAATGCCAAACCGAAACTCAGACCGCGACCGAATTGATTCAGAAAAGTTGAAGTAAACCAGTGCGGTGTAATACCCGCCGTCCCGAGAGATGACTGAAATGACCGAACCACTGTTTATTCGTCACCCAGAAATGTTCCACTCTGACGGAACCCCCAAAGCTCACGGACTTTACGATCCTGCTAACGAGCATGATTCGTGCGGGGTCGGTTTCGTTGCTCACATCAAGGGCGAGAAGTCACGGCAGATCGTGGATGACGCTCTGCGGATGCTGAAGCACATGGCTCACCGCGGTGCCTGCGGCTGTGAAGTCAACACCGGCGACGGGGCTGGGATTGTCACCGGGATTCCGCACGAATTCCTCGCCAAAGTCGCGAAGGCGGACCTGAACGTCACTCTGCCAAAGCCGGGAACGTACGGTGTTGGCGTGGTGTTCCTGCCGACCGACCCCGAACAACGCCAGATTGCCAAGGAAACAGTCAACAAGCTGATCACCGAACAGGGGCAGACGCTGATCGGCTGGCGACCATTGCCGCATGATCCCGTGGGAGCCGACATCGGCCCGTCCGCTCGTGCAGCGATGCCAGCGTTCGAGCAACTGTTCGTCGCTTCGCAGGCGGGAATCGATCAGGATGCCTTCGATCGGCAGTTGTTCATGATCCGGAAGCGAGCCAGTCATGCGGTGCGTGAAGGGCAGCTTGCCCAGGCACTGCAGTTCTACATGTGCTCACTGTCATCCAAGGTGCTGATTTACAAGGGGATGTTGACCTCAGAGCAGGTTATGCCATTCTTCAACGACCTGCAGGACCCCGATTACACATCACACCTGGCGATGGTTCACAGCCGGTTCTCGACAAACACATTCCCAAGCTGGGATCGTGCCCATCCGCAGCGATTTATCGCTCACAACGGTGAAATCAACACGGTTCGCGGCAACGGGAACTGGATGTATGCACGACAAGGGGTCATGAAGAGTGACCTGTTTGGCGACGACCTGAAGAAGCTATTCCCGCTGATCGAGCCCTATTGCTCAGACTCCGGTAACTTCGACAATGCCCTCGAAACCCTGGTGATGACCGGCCGCAGCCTGCCGGAAGCGGTCATGATGATGGTTCCCGAAGCGTGGCAGAACCACGATTCGATGCCTGAAGACAAGCGAGCCTTCTACGAATACCACTCGGCCCTGCAAGAGCCCTGGGATGGTCCTGCGTCGATTTCGTTCACCGACGGTACCGTCATCGGCGCGACGCTCGATCGAAACGGCTTGCGCCCCAGCCGTTACTACGTCACGCACGATGATCGCGTGATCATGGCGAGTGAAGTCGGCGTGCTCGACGTTGATCCCGCGAACGTGAAGATCAAGGGGCGGTTGCAGCCCGGCAAGATGTTCCTCGTCGACTTCAAGCAGGGACGCATGATCCCTGACGAAGAATTGAAGAAGGACTTTGCCAATCGACGACCATACAAGCAATGGCTCCAAAATCAGCGGCTGCTGCTCAGCGAACTTCCGGAAGTCGAAGCACCGGAACGCATGGTGAATAACGAACTGCTGCAGCACATGCAGTCGTTCGGCTACACCACCGAAACGCTGCAATTCATGCTCGTTCCAATGATCACCACCAAGAAAGACCCGATCGGGTCCATGGGTGATGATACGGCCTTGGCCTGCATGAGCGATCAGCCGCGACTGGTCTATGATTACTTCAAGCAGCTCTTCGCCCAGGTGACCAACCCGGCGATCGACAGCACGCGTGAAGAAGTCATCATGTCGCTGGAATGCTACATCGGTCCCGAAGGGAACCTGCTCGAATCGACCGAAGCCCAGTGTCATCGACTGGCGGTACCGCATCCGATCCTGACAAATGAAGAACTGGCTGCGATCAAGCATTTGAACTATCGCGGCTGGAAGACCAAGACGATCGACATCACCTATCCGAAGTCGCAGGGACCTGCCGGATTGAAGTGGGCCTTGGATCGCATCTGCGGTGAAGCGAGCCAGGCGATCGAAGAAGGTTACAGCCTGGTCGTGCTGTCAGACAGGCTGGCCGGGGCGAATCGTTTGCCTGTCAGTGCGCTGCTGGCATCGGGAGCGGTCCATCATCATCTGGTTCGCAATGAAGAACGGACGCGGATCGGGATCGTTGTCGAAACGGGCGAAGCTCGCGAAGTTCACCACTTCTGTCTGCTGGCAGGCTTTGGTGCCGATGCGGTGAATCCGTACATGGCCTTCGAAGCTCTCTGGCAACTGCAGGACGATGGCGAACTGGCGGGCGAATGGACTCATGACCAGATCACTGCTGCGTATCGCAAGGCGACCAAGCAGGGGATCCTGAAGGTCATGGCCAAGATGGGGATTTCCACCCTGCAAAGTTACAAGGGTGCCCAGATCTTCGAAGCGGTTGGCCTCAGTGACGAAGTGATCAAGAAGTGCTTCCGGGGAACTGCCAGCCGCATCAGCGGAGTTGGTTTTGATATCCTCGGCGAAGAGGCTTTGCGTCGGCACGAACTCGGTTACCCGACTCGTGAATCGAACAAGCTTCCCGTACTGCCTAACTTTGGTCTCTTTTCCTGGCGATCCTCTGGCGAAAAGCATGCGTGGAATCCGCACAACATTGCGAATATCCAGCGAGCAGCCCGGCAGGGGGACAAGCAGGCGTACCGCGAATTCTCCAAGATGGTGAACGAGCAGACAACGCGTGAATGTCATCTGCGTGGGATGCTGAAGTTTAAGGATGGTCAATCTCCGGTTCCACTGGAAGAAGTGGAAACCGCGGTTGCAATCGTCAAGCGATTCTGTACGGGGGCCATGAGCTATGGCTCGATCTCGGCCGAAGCACATGAATCACTCGCCATCGCGATGAACCGGATTGGTGGCAAGAGTAACACGGGCGAAGGGGGCGAAGACTACAAGCGGTTCCAGCCACTTCCGAACGGTGATTCGAAGCGTTCGGCCATCAAGCAGGTGGCGTCGGGACGATTTGGTGTCACCAGTTGGTACCTGACGAATGCCGATGAACTTCAGATCAAGGTCTCGCAGGGAGCCAAGCCAGGTGAAGGGGGTGAACTCCCCGGTCACAAGGTCGACAAGATCATCGCTGCGACACGGCATTCAACTCCGGGTGTCGGTCTGATCAGTCCTCCGCCGCATCACGACATCTATTCGATCGAAGACCTCGCTCAGTTGATTTTCGACCTGAAGAATTCGAACCCATCGGCACGCGTCAGCGTGAAGCTGGTTTCGGAAGTCGGGGTGGGAACCGTCGCTGCGGGTGTGGCCAAAGGACACGCCGACAAGATCCTGATCTCGGGTGATTCGGGGGGGACGGGTGCTTCGCCGCTGACGAGTATCAAGCACGCCGGGATGCCTTGGGAACTCGGGATCGCCGAAACTCATCAGACGCTGGTTCTGAACGACCTGCGCAGCCGGGTTCGCCTGGAAACCGACGGCCAATTGAAGACCGGTCGCGATGTGGTGATCGCCTGTTTGCTCGGTGCCGAAGAGTTCGGGTTTGCCACCGCGCCGCTGATCGTGCTCGGCTGCATCATGATGCGCAAGTGTCATCTGAATACCTGCCCCGTCGGGATCGCCACGCAAGATCCTCAATTGCGGAAGATGTTCAGTGGACAGCCTGAACACGTCATCAACTACCTGTTCATGGTGGCAGAAGAAGCCCGCGAGATCATGGCGTCGCTCGGGTTCCGCACGATCAATGAAATGGTCGGTCGTTGCGATGTTCTCGAATACGACAAGACGGTCTCGCACTGGAAGCTGAAGCACCTGGATCTGTCACGCATCCTGACCCCTGCGGTCAAGCCACATGCGAACGTTCAGACGTACTGCACGATCACACAACAGCATGGCATCGAGTATCAGCTCGACAACGAACTGATCCGCGAAGCGAAAGATGCCTTGGAGACGGGCAAGGGAGTTCGCCTGAACATTGAAGTTCAGAACATTGACCGCGCGTTGGGGACAATCCTCAGCCACGAAGTCTCCAAGAGATGGGGTGAAAAGGGCTTGCCCGACGACACGATTCACGTTCGTTGCAAGGGTTCGGCGGGTCAAAGCCTGGGGGCCTGGCTGGCTCACGGTGTGACCTTGGAAGTCGAAGGGGACGCCAACGATTACGTCGGCAAGGGGTTGTCGGGCGGCCGCATCGTGGTCTATCCACCGGCTGCTTCCACCTTCAAACCGGAAGAAAACATCCTGATCGGTAACGTGGCGCTGTATGGAGCGACCGAAGGGGAAGCCTTCTTCCGCGGTCGAGCGGCAGAGCGATTCTGCGTGCGAAACTCAGGGGCGTCCTGCGTCGTTGAAGGGGTCGGCGATCACGGTCTGGAATACATGACCGGCGGTTGTGCGGTCATCCTGGGGCCCACCGGCCGCAACTTCGCTGCAGGGATGTCCGGAGGTTGTGCCTTCGTGTACGACAAGCACGACGCTCTGCTTGGCAACTGCAATCTGGAAATGGTCGAACTCGAAAAGGTCGTCGCTCCGGAAGACATTTCCATTCTGAAGGACCTGCTGGCAAAGCATCACAAGCACACCGGTTCGACGGTCGCGTCTTCAATCCTGCAGGGATGGGACGACGAACTGCCACGCTTCGTAAAGGTCATGCCAATCGACTACAAGCGAGCCTTGGCCGAACAGAAGTTGCAGGCGGCGAAGAGCTGAGAAAACGACCTTGATGTGCATCGCGGTGTATTGAAGTTCTGGTAATTCGTGGTTCATTCTACCTGGTAACGACATGGGCAAGCCGACTGGTTTTAAAGAGTTTCAGCGTCAGGTTCCGAACGATCGGGATGCAAAGTTGCGCATCCTGGATTGGAACGAGTTTCACGAGCACATGCCGGAAGGGCAGTTGAAGACGCAGGGAGCGCGTTGCATGGACTGCGGTGTGCCGTTCTGTCACACCGGGTCGCTGATGGCCGGGATGGCTGCGGGTTGTCCTGTCAATAACCTGATCCCCGAATGGAACGATCTGGTCTATCGAGGCAACTGGCGGGAAGCACTCGATCGACTGCACAAGACGAACAACTTCCCGGAATTCACCGGGCGAGTCTGTCCGGCCCCCTGTGAAGGATCGTGCGTCCTTGGGATTACCAATCCCCCGGTTACGATCAAGAACATCGAATGTTCGATCATCGACCACGGATTCGACAAAGGTTGGGTCCAGCCGAATCCCCCTGCCAAGCGAACTGGCAAGCGAGTCGCAATTGTCGGAAGTGGTCCGGCCGGGCTGGCTGCGGCGGCTCAGTTAAACAGTGTCGGGCATGAAGTCACCGTCTTCGAACGAGCGGACCGTGTTGGTGGATTGCTGATGTACGGCATCCCGAACATGAAGTTGGAAAAACATCTGGTCCAGCGCCGCGTTGACCTGCTCGCTGCAGAAGGTGTGCAGTTCCGAACAAGTACCGAGATTGGTCGCGACATCAGTTCGATGGACCTGCGCGAACAGTTCGATGCCATCGTGCTCGCAACCGGTGCCACCAAGCCACGTGATCTGCCCATTCCAGGTCGACAACTGAAGGGAGTCCACATGGCGATGGACTTCCTGCATGGCAATACCAAGAGCCTGCTGGATTCGCAGTTGTCCGACGGGAAATACATCAACGCGAAGGACAAGCATGTCGTCGTGATCGGTGGTGGCGATACAGGGAACGACTGCATCGGGACGTCGATGCGCCACGGATGCAAGAGCGTGGTCAACCTGGAAATCGTTCCTCAACCCCCGGATGAACGAGCTGGCAACAACCCCTGGCCACAGTGGCCACGAATTTTCCGAGTCGACTACGGTCACGCGGAAGTAGCCGCCGTCTTCGGTGAAGATCCACGTCTGTTCAGCACGACAACGGTCGAATTCCTCGGTAACGACAAAGGAGAACTGCGAGCCCTGCGGATCGCCAAGGCCGAGTCGGCACCACCGTTCAAAGTGATCCCCGGAACCGAACGAGAAATCCCAGCGGATCTCGTCTTCCTGGCACTCGGCTTCCTTGGCCCTGAATCGCCCGTGGCTGATCAATTGGGCGTGAAGCTGGACCCACGTTCCAATTACGAAGCCGCTCACGGACAGTTCAACACGAATGTCCCAGGCGTCTTCGCAGCAGGCGACTGCCGACGTGGTCAAAGCTTGATCGTCTGGGCGATCAACGAAGGCCGCGGAGCCGCCCGCGAATGCGATCGATACCTGATGGGAAAATCCGACCTCCCATGAACGACGAGGGCAGTGCCCTCGACCCGGTTCGAGCTATCGCTCGAGAATTGCAACTGCCGCTCCCGTTGGTCGCTGGTCGGCGAGAGCGAATCGCGATGATCACACGATGAACGAATCACATCGCACGAATCTGAAGCGGCAGACCATAGCGTCTGCCGCCACTGGCATGATCAGAAATGCTTGCTTTCAGAATCGTGTGATCTGGGAGATTCTTAGTTTCGCAAAGATAAAGATCACGTACTGAGAAACGGGACTGAGTAACAACATGCGTATCGCTCTGGGGTGTGATCACGGCGGTTTCCCGTTGAAGCAGCGGATCGTGTCTGTCATTCAGGCGGCGGGCCATACGGTCGTCAATTGCGGTACGGATTCGGACTGCTCGGTCGACTATCCCGACTACGCATTGCGGGTCGGTCAAGTGATCGTGGCGGGTGAGGCGGATCGCGGCATTCTGCTGTGCGGCAGCGGCGTCGGAATCAGTGTCGCTGCCAACAAGATTCCGGGAATTCGCGCCGGTGTCTGTCATGACATTTATTCGGCCCATCAGGGTGTCGAGCACGACGACATGAATGTCCTGTGCCTGGGAGCACGCATCATTGGTGAGGAAGTCGCGGTAGAACTCGTGCGAGCCTACATCAATGCCCAGTTCACACGCGAAGAACGCCACCTGCGACGACTGAACAAAGTCCTGCAAATCGAACGAGATGCTGTGGCGGGGACGTTGTTTCGCTAAGATCATCAGGTGCGAAGGCCGAAGAACGTCAGGGACGTCCAAGACCACTGCGTGCTGAGTCGTGAGAATATCTCATGGGGCACGCAATCGCTGTCCCGCCGGTCTCTCTAAAGGCACCTGATGAAACTGCTCCTGTTCAGTGATCTCCACTGTGATGTGACTGCTGCCGAGAAACTTGTTGAAGCGGCACGTGACGTTGATGTTGTGATCGGCGCCGGTGACTTCGGGAACAGCCGACGCCGCTTGAATGTCTGTCTGGATGTTCTGCAGGCAATCGCATGTCCAGCCGTTCTGGTACCCGGCAACAACGAATCTTACGACGAACTTGTGGCAGGTTGTTCGGGATGGAAGAGTGCCCATGTTCTGCATGGGAGTGGTGTCACCATCAACGGCATTTCGTTTTTTGGTATCGGGGGTGGCGTTCCCGTGACTCCGTTCGGCGACTGGAGCTTCGATTTTTCCGAAGAGCAAGCGGCCGAACTTCTGGCAGATTGCCCCAGCGGTGGAATTCTTGTGTCACACTCTCCGCCGCGCGGCTTTGTGGATGTTGCTTCGAACAAGAAGCATCTGGGAAGCCGTGCCGTGCTGGCTGCAGTTGAACGAGTCCAACCGGCACTCGTCGTCTGCGGCCACATTCATGGAAGCGCAGGCCAGCAAGCAAAGATTGGTTCGACGACAGTTATCAACGCCGGGCCGATGGGAATTCGCCGGGATTTCTGATGCTACCAATCGAAATCTGCGGCGTGAGCTTCCCAATCGATGACGCAGAGCTTTTCTTTGACGAACCTTTCGTCAGGCAAGCCAAAATGCGGCTGAAACCAGATGATCGTCAAGAATGATTGGCACTTCGTTTGATCACGAGCAGGCTGAAAAGACCAAAACGATCCAATACTCGTTATCTCTGGCAACCACTCGGTGATTCGATCACCGGATACATTACCGAGAATTTGATCCATGTCACCGGGCTCTCGACGAAAACTACGACGTTCGGGTTCAATCAATAGCGAGAATTGCTCGAACAACGTATGGGCTTCTTGGACGGTGCGATTTATGAGATCGTCGTTGTAATCAGCGCAGGGTGTTCCTGACAGCAAACCACGATAGGTAAGCGATTGATGGAGACTGTCCAGAAATATGCGACGGCCAGTGATAAGGGTAATTTCGCGGTGAGCATTGAACGCAATGTCGTATTCGAAGGTTGACACGATTGGCTTCCAACGTTCGAGAGAATTGCACGTAAGCAGAGGTTCTCAATCGACTTGCCAGAGCCCTAATCGATTGGTGAAGACGAGGCACGTTGACGTTCCCCTTCGTCGTGATGAATGCTACCAATGGCCCGTTGTCGATAAAAGCAAGTTGGCATCTCCCTGATGTCGAACCAACCACTGATATCCGCATTCCCCGATGACAAATGGCTCAAGCAGCGCCGCAATTTCTTCCCACGTCTTGGGCGTCAACTGACAAATGAACTCTCGCGTTGTGGCAATGCGTATGATTCCGTCATCCTGTCGACCAACTTCAAATGTCAGTTGACAATTTTCTACGGATTCTACAAAGGCAGGTTCCTGAATCGCGACTGATGAGGCACTCGACAACAAGCCCAATAGGGCCTGCTGCAATTGATTGGCCTGGCGCTGCGTGAAATCAAATAGTCGAATGAGAGGACAATCGGGCGAGCCATCTTGGAGGAATTCAATCTTCATCTGCTTTACTCAGTGCCGTCAACAGATGGCGATAACTTGCCCGCGAAAATCGCACTCGGGTCTGCAAATCATTACTTTGAACTACCATCATCACACTTGCAACACTGCGAGTTTGACGCAATCGAGATCACGAATCTCCTGTTAATCGACGCCTATGCCATGCAAGCATCTTCTGCCTATTCACCCCATCGAAGAACGGATGAATCATCACGGCGAGGCTGCTCGCAAGTACCAATCCCATTTGCATTGCGGGAACCTAACCGTTAAAGATTGGTTTGGCTTTCCCTTCGGGTGGCGAAGTCAGGTACAAATTGAGGCGAGACCATTATTGATCTTGCCTCAATATCACGTAATACGCACGTCCAGGCGCAAACATGAACTTTGTGCAGTCGCTGTCCACGATCAGACAGATTGAAATTTTCTCGAATTGGGTCGGATCCTCCGAGCGTCTCGGCCAAACTAACCATTACCAACACTGGCACGCGCCTCGTTCGTCAACAGTCACTTGAGGCGACGAGCGACGAATTGCCCGAAATCGTTGTTTCTCGACTATTGAAGGCACTCGCTGCCCCGGCAATTCCTCTTTTGGACGCGACGATATTCGATCTACCTCAAGCGGTAGTCGACCTGCATTACAACTCGTGCTGGACCGATGATTATCCCTCACTTTTGATCCGAATCCTTTGCAACTCGGAACGGCAAATCACCATCCGGTCCGATGCCCAATATGCATTCATGTTGCCGTTGAAGATCACCGATTCTGCGACAGGCGTATCGTATGAAACGTTCGACCCGGAACTAAGCCGCGCGATCGTAGACTTGATGCCCGAAGGGTATCTCAACCGGGATCGTCTCGCGGGGCGTCTGTGGAAGCTGGAAATGGATCGAGAGCAAGCCGAACGCACAGAATCTGTGACGGTCACAGCCACAGAACCTGCCGTGGCACCATCCGAAGCGGATGATGGAGAAAACAAATCGACTGTCGATGCCACCAAGTTCGACGAAGGCGTATTCCAGATTCTGTTCGGAACGGAAACAGCGCAAGAGGCACAGGAAGCCGATGAATCTCACCGGTATTCCGAACGGTTGCTGAGGCGGAACTCGTTGGAAACAGTACGAAACTTGCTTGCTCAAGGGGCTGATCCGTCGATTGCCGATGACGTAGGCCAGTCTGCTTTGATGCACGCGGCATTTCCACCTTTCGACCGCGAGCGTTTTCGCATGCTTGTGGATGCAGGTGCTGATCTGGAAGCCCGACGCGATGGTCTGACCGGTTTGCATCTCGCTTGCGCTGGCGGCGAAGCGGAAGCTGTCGCCGAATGGGTCCGGGCTGGAGCAGACATCTCGGCACGCTCGCCGAGCAATGCCACACCATTAATGCTTGCTGCAACCTGGCCTCACATCGTCCGTACGCTGCTCAACCAACGAGCCGATGTCAACGCTGTGGACGATGACGGACACAGTGCGATTGTGTATGTGATCCTTAGACAGTGTTCGGTCAACGCGGGCAGTCAACTGAACGCGTTGCATGCGCTCATCAATGGGGGAGCTGACGTGAACCTTAAAGATTTTTCAGGAGTTTCTCCGTTGGGTCATGCGAAAAAGATGCTCGCCGCTGCGCTCCTGGAAGAGGAAGTAATCTTGGCGTTTAATCCGGAAGCGAACATGAAAGAGAGCGGTGATTGGAATAGCCCCCAATTGGCTGAGGCAGTCGTGTCTTTGTTGGTCACCGTCGGGGCGCACGAATGAGGCCATCGTGACGAGATCATCAAGGTTATCGCCAAGTCTGAAGAGTCCGTCGACACCGCAAGAGTCGCATGAAGCCGCCGACGCAAGCTGAAAGCATGCCCACCCACAAAACATCGCGTACAGTAGTGGATAAGTTTGAAACTGGTTCTACGTTTCTCCACTTGATCGACCGGTACTTAACGCTTTGTAAACATCCTCTCCCCATTGCCTACCATCGAAAAACGGACACAGCATCACATTGGGGCAGCCCGCAAAAACCAATTGCATATGCATTGCGGGTGCACGAAGCGCATTCGAACTATGAATGATGATCGGAAACTTCGGAATGTGCTGCGCAAGAAATGCGGTGACATTTTCTCCAGACCCGCATTCAGCCCCAGCTATCGCTGACGCGTCAAGATCGCAATCCAGTGACAACAGCGATACGCGATTGAGATTCGATGAAAGCCATTTCGTCATTTCATGGGCATCGTCAAAAAAGCATAACTCATACTCAGCCAGTAATTTCAGGTTCATCCGACTTTTTGGGGGGATGGAATTGAAAACGCGGACAAGCTGACGCCCAATGGAGTTGTGCTAGCAACACGATTCCAAAGGAGCGATCAGAATGTCCGCAGAAGGATTGTATCATGAGAT
>Ga0194055_10000389_pt1 | contig 35005 bp, 30 predicted proteins | sample SepL449m_MetaG_FD_155482 | JGI IMG/M metagenome (GOLD analysis project Ga0194055, IMG submission 155482) | Anoxic zone freshwater microbial communities from boreal shield lake in IISD Experimental Lakes Area, Ontario, Canada - Sep2016-L442-9m | ecosystem: Environmental > Aquatic > Freshwater >... | reverse complement strand
GGATGGGTGTATGTGGTGAGGTGAGCGGGACGTAGAGAAAAAAGGGTGGGGCATTTTTAATTTTTGAGCGGCCTTCGATGAAGGCGATGGATTTCTGGGTGAGGGTAGGGAGGGCGTCGACGGCTTCGAAACTGGGAGCGGCTGGACCTTTACGGACCCACGATTTTACTGCGGTAGGGGATTCGGTGTAGTGATTGTTTTCGATGAAGGCGAATGGGGGCATATCGAGTGAAGCGCTGATGCCGAAGAAGTAATCAAATCCTCGGGTGGTCGGGCCATCGGTAATGGGGCTTTCGAGATTTTGGGGCGGAGGAAGAGACATTCCGAGATGCCATTTGCCGATGGCCGCGGTGAAGTATCCTTGGGTTTTGAGATAGGCTGGGACGGTTAGGCGGTTGGGGGAGATCAGGGCCTTGGAGTCGCCATTAAGAACGCCGCTTTGGAGGTGAGTCCGCCAAGCGTATCGGCCAGTGAGTAATCCGTAACGAGTTGGAGTGCAGACGGATGATCCGCTATGAGCATTAGAAAATGAAAGGCCATCTGAGATCAGTTGATCGAGGTGGGGGGTGGAGATTTTTCCGCGGATGGGGTTGAGAGCGTGGACATCGCCGTAGCCGAGGTCGTCGGCGAGAATGTAGAGAATATTTGGTTTGGATGTGGAGGGTTCCTGGGCGTGAGTGATCGGGCAGAGAAGGCAGAGAAGGGTGAGATTGAGAAGGTGAGAAAGTTTCATTTTTGGGAATTTTAGGGGGTTGGAGGTGATGGAGGTGTGGGAGTGATGAGCCAACCGAGTGAGGTAAGAAAGCGATCGGTTTCGCGAAGGGTATCAGTGAACCAAGGATGGGCAGGGGTGTTGTGGTTAAAGAACCCGTGACCAGCGCCTGGGTAGAGGTGAAGATCGCAACGGGTGCCGAGATCTTCGAGTTCTTTGGCGAAGTCTTGGAGGGTTTTTACGGGGATGAGTTGGTCTTGATCTCCGAGAAAAATTACCGTGGGTGGGGCATCTTTTCGGAGGTGATGTGCTGGGGAAAACTCCCGGAAGCGGGTTTTGAGACGATCGTATCCCCATTGACCTGGGCCATTGTTGCAGACGGGGTTATAGAGGATGAGGGCGTTTGGTTTACAGGAAACGGAAAGATCATCTTGTGGATCGTCTTGGCCTTCGACGAGTGCGGTAAAGGCGGCTAAGTGTCCACCTGCGGAACCGCCGGCCCCAGCGATGCGCTGGGGATCGATGCCGAGCTCACTAGCGTGGGATCGGATGTAGCGCATGGCAGATTTGGCATCGGCACAGCAGACGGTTGGTGGGCCGTGATCGCCTGGGGGAATTGTTCGATACTCCACGCGGATGCCGATGGCACCACGTTCTGCGAGACCCTGACTTTGGGGAATGAATTGGTTTGGGGTTCCTCCGACCCAGCCACCGCCGAAAAAGAAGACGATTGCGGGTCGGCGATCGGTGGGTTTCCAGCCTGAGGGCTTGTCGAGAAAGATGCGAAGTGGGCGAGCGGAAACTTGTTTATAAGTGATGGGAAGAGTATCGATTGCTGGGGAATTGGAAGACCAAACAACGAGGAGCAAGAGATGAAGGAAAGCTGCGTAGAGACTTTTGGTTGTCATGGGATTTGTGAAAAAGGGCATGAGCTTGGGAGATTTTCTCAAGGAGTTTTTTGAGGTGAAGCAAACGGAGATCTCATGATGTCGTAGAGGCTGATTTTTCACTGGAGTGAGTCTGGGACGGAAAGTCGTCAACGAGGCAGGAGAAAAGTATTCAGTGAAAGATTTTTAGGGAAGAGGATGTTTGGTGAAGAGGCACCCGTTGAGATTGGCAGGTGAGTTGGCTTCGGCTAGAAAGGCGAATGTGAGTGGAATGATTGCAGCCTTTGGGGCTTTGGTAGATCGGATTAAGGTCAACAATGTTTCCCGCCAAGTTTGGCGGGGGCGACCTGCATGGGTGAAGCGTCGCCGCTGGATGGCCCTGCCGATTTTAGCTTCAGCGAATCGTTTTTTTGAGGTGATCGATCACCCTGTCGAAGTGCTTAGAAAAGCTCGCGATTGGCAGAAATGGGAAGTGGATTGCTTTCTCTCATTGCATGGCGAATCTTATGCGGCGGAGTCACTTGGGTCAGATGCGATCGTGGCGGAAGCGGTGCCGGGACAAAGTCTTTCTGCTCAGCTTTCGGCAGGCACGCTGGGCTTGGGAATGATTGCTTCGGCGGCTCGGGAGTTAAGCCGGGCACACCAGCAATTTTCGGAGTTTTTTGGTGGGCCTTGGTCGCACGGGGACTCGCATACGGGGAATTTTATTTACGATGCGGAGAGAGACCGGGCGAGGTTAATTGACTTTGAGTTGAGGCATCGTCGGGCGGTTTCTCCTGAGGATCGGCAAGCGGACGATTTGTTGGTGTTTTTGCAGGATGTGGTTGGCCGGATTGACCGTCAGCACTGGATACCGAGTGCCGAGGTGTTTCTTCGGTCCTATGGGAGAGAGAAGATTATCGATCGGTTGCGGGAAAGGTTACGTTTGCCTCGAGGGATTGAGGGACTGTGGTGGGCGGTGCGGACGACCTATCTTGATCGTGGGGAGTTAGATCGCCGATTGGCGGAACTGCGGGCGACCCTTTAGGTGGGGGAAGGGCAGAGGGAATTTTTCAAGGCGACCCACTCAGCGACGGGTTTTCCGTGGATGAGGTGTTCTTGGAGGATGCGTTCGAATCGTTCTGGGGTGACTTCCCCGTACCAGATGCCGTCTGGGTAGACGACAATCCAAGGACCACCAGTGCAGATGCGAAAGCAGTTTGCTTTGGTTCGGAGTGCGAGCACGTCGGTTTCTTTGAGTCGTTGTTTGATTTGAATCCAGAGGGATTGGCTGGCCGAGAGATCTGCGCAATCGGGTCCAAGGCAAACGAAGAGATGGCGTTTCGCTTGAGCGATTGGAAGATGGGTAAGGTTTGGGGATTTAGGGAGCATGGTTGAGTTGAAGGGATGGAGTTATCATAGGGTGGGATCTTCTTTTTGTGAATGGGGCCGTCGAGGGAAGTCGATTATCTGGAAAATCCCTATTCCATTCTCTGACGATTCAAGTCTAGAAAGGAGATCGTATGAAAATCGTCGTCGCTTACTCTGGGGGTTTAGATACCTCCGTTCTCTTGACCTGGTTGAAAGAAACTTACTCGGCCGAAGTCGTGGCTTTCTGTGCGGATGTGGGGCAGGAGGAAGAGCTGGACGGACTGGAGGCCAAGGCGCTTCGCACGGGGGCGAGCAAGTGTTACATTGACGATTTGCGCGAGGAGTTTGCTCGAGACTTTATCTTTCCGATCATCCAAGCGAACGCCATTTATGAGGGGCAGTATTTTCTGGGGACTTCGATTGCTCGGCCATTGATTGCCAAGCGGATGGTGGAAATTGCTCGTGCGGAAAAAGCGGATGCCGTGGCGCATGGAGCGACGGGAAAGGGGAATGATCAGGTGAGATTTGAGTTAACAGCGGCGGCATTAGCGCCTGAATTGGAGGTGATTGCACCTTGGAGACAGGATCGCTTTCGTGCAGAGTTTCCTGGTCGTGCAGAGATGATTGCTTATGCGGAAAAGAACGGCATCCCGATTCAAGCGTCGGCGAAGAAGCCCTATTCGAGCGACCGGAACTTGCTCCATATTTCCTTTGAAGCGGGGATCCTTGAGGATCCTTGGTTTGACGCTAGTGCGGAGTCGAATCGAGACATGTATGTGCTTTCGGTTTCGCCTGAGGAGGCTCCGGATCGAGCGGAACATATTGAGTTGCGATTTGAGCAAGGCAACTGTGTTGGGGTGGCTGTGGAAGGCTTGGGTGAACTGCTTGCGGAGATGGGAATCGTGGGGGTAGAAGTTGATGGAGAAAATGAGGGGCGACTTACGCCGCTTCAGATCATGCGAGTTTTGAATCGGTTGGGAGGCAAGCACGGAATTGGGCGGGTGGATCTAGTGGAAAACCGTTTCGTGGGGATGAAATCTCGGGGGGTTTACGAGACGCCTGGTGGGGCGATTCTGCATTTTGCGCATCGGCAGGTTGAATCATTGACGATGGACCGAGAGGTGATGCATTTGCGGGATTCGATTGTTCCTCAGTATGCGACCTTGGTTTATAATGGCTTTTGGTTTGCACCTGAGCGCGAGGCGTTGCAGGCACTGATTACGGAAACGCAGAAGCATGTGAGTGGCACCGTCCGGCTGAAACTCTACAAGGGGAACGTGATCACGGCTGGGCGGAAGTCGCCGTTGAGTTTGTATAATCCAGAGATTGCGACCATGGAGGCCGACCCGACGAAGGCCTACAATCAGAACGACGCCACGGGATTCATCGCTCTAAATGCGTTACGATTGAAGGTTGCGGCGAGGGTTCACGGTGGGAAAGACGGGCGAATTTAAAAAAAGCCCAAGAAGCAATTGAAACGTAGATATTCAGCATGGCTGTTCGTGTCGCGAACTATTGACGTGGCGACATACAGCCAACGCAACTGACTTAAATTTTATGAAACCACTCCATCCTGCATTGCTTTTTTCGCTGTTATTCTTACCTGAGGCATTTTCTGCCAACAAGGGGCCGGCGGCAGATCCGACGACCTTAAAGATCGCGGAAGGGTTTAAAGTGGAGCTCATTTACACGGTTCCGAAGGGCCAGCAAGGATCGTGGGTTTCGATGACGGAGGATAATAAGGGGAGGCTGATTACGGGGGATCAGGGTGGAGGATTTTTTCGGGTGACGGTCCCTCCATTGAACACGACTGAGGGGGTGAGTGTGGAGGCTTTGCAGCTCCCGCCCGAGGCGAATGTGGGAATGATTGGTGGGGCCCATGGGTTACTTTACGCTTTTGACAGTCTCTATGTGATGACGAATGAAAAGAGTGGGAAAGGTCTCTGGCGCTTGCGGGACACAAATGGGGACGACCAATTTGATAAGGGTGAGCATCTTCGAAAGTGTGATGGAGGTGGAGAGCATGGGCCTCACGGGGTGGTGTTGGCGCCCGATGGAAAATCGATTTATTTTGCGGCTGGAAACCACACGAAGTTGCCAGCGAACTTGGAGTATTCTCGGCCAGTGGCGATCGGTGAGGACCACTTGATCACGCGACTTTGGGATGCCAATGGGCATGCGAAAGGAATCATGGCTCCTGGAGGGTATGTCTGTAAGACGGACCCGGAAGGGAAGAGAGTGGAGTTTATTGCGGGTGGTTTTCGCAATCAATACGACATCGCCTTTGATGCGAATGGGGAGCTCTTTACTTATGACTCGGATATGGAGTGGGACCTTGGTTCCCCTTGGTATATGCCGACGCGGATCAACCATATTGTCAGCGGTGGCGATAATGGTTGGCGTTCTGGTGCGGGTCGTTGGCCGAGCTACTTTGCAGATTCACTTCCTGCGGTGGTGGATATTGGGCCTGGATCTCCTACGGGAACGATTTTTGGAACTGGGGCAAAGTTTCCTGCCAAATATCAGCGGGCACTTTTTGCTTTGGACTGGACCTACGCGACGATCTGGGCGGTTCACCTTACGCCAGATGGGGCCAGTTATCGGGCTGAGAAAGAGGACTTTCTGGGTGGCCAAGGTTTTTCGGTGACCGACGCGGTGGTTCGGAAAGCGGATGGGGCACTCTATGTGACGATTGGGGGTCGGGGAAATCAATCGGCGCTTTATCGAATCACCTACATTGGTAGTGAAAGCACAGCGCCAGTGGGAGCGCTTCCGCTGACCGCGGAAGCAAAGCTGCGACAAATGCTGGAAGTGTTCCATGCAGAAAACACTGGGCCTGAAGCGGTTGCGAAGGCGTGGCCTTATCTTGGGCATGGGGATCGGTATGTTCGCTGGGCGGCCCGAGTGGCGATTGAGCACCAGCCTTCCGCGCAATGGGCGGAGCAAGCGCTCGGGGAGAAAGAGCCACAAGCGGCATTGGAAGCATTGATGGCGTTAGCGCGTTGTGGAGATAAGGCACTGCAACCGAAGTTGATTGCGGCCTTGAGTCGGTTGGAGTTTGCGAAGTTGACGCCAAGTTTGCGGTTACAGTTGCTGCGAGTTTGGGAATTGACCTTTACGCGGATGGGGCGACCTACGCCGGAAGTTTGTGCAGAGATTTTGGCGAAGTTGGATCCGATTTTTCCTGCGGTTGATCCCTATGCAAACCGTGAATTGGTGACGTTGCTTTCTTACCTGGGATCGACAAGTATTGTGGCCAAGACCGTGCCGATGCTCGACACCGCGAAGGATGCGGACAACACCATCGCAAGTGACTCTGTTTTGCAACGGAATGGCGGGTATGGTGGGGCGGTTCACGGGATGCAAGATAGTCGGCCGAATCGACAAGCGATTTCTTATGTTTATGCTTTGCGGGAAGCGAAAGCGGGTTGGACACCGGAATTGCGCAAGGCATTTTTTGGTTGGTTTCCGACGACCCAGAATTGGAAAGGTGGGAACAGTTTCAGGAAGTTTCTGGAGAACATTCGCAATGAAGCGTTAGCAAACGTCGTGACGGATGCCGCGGAGCGGGCAGATTTGGAGAAACTGGCAAAGAGCGCGAAGCCGGCCCCATTGGCGAATATTGTGTCACCGAAAGGACCTGGCAAAAACTATGCGACCGCCGACGTGGTGGCGCTGGCAGGAGAAGGAATTAAGGGGCGGAATTTTGAACAAGGGAAAGCGATGTACGCCAGTGTGTTGTGTGTGAACTGCCACAAGATGAATGGGGACGGTGGGAACATTGGTCCAGATTTGACGGGGGCTGGAAAGCGTTACACCCTACCAGACTTGATGGATAACATCATTGAGCCATCGAAAGTGATCAGCGACCAGTATGGGACGGAGCAGATTGAAATGAAGGATGGAAGCATGGTCGTCGGCCGAGTGACGGTGGTGGAAAATGGGAAGGCGTTTGTGATGACGAGTGCTTTGGCTCCCGACGCGCTGACCACGATTGATGAGGCGCAGATTAAGCGTCGGCAGCCGTTTAATGTTTCGATGATGCCCGCGGGATTAATCAATTCATTGAGCAAAGACGAATTGCTTGATTTGGTGGCCTATCTTCAGTCGGGAGGAAGCGCCACGGATAAGGCTTTTCAAAACTAGCAGCTGATTTTAACTGGGAGACCATCGAAGGCACCGTGCCACTCATGTGGGGCGGTGTTTTCGTGTTTACGGGAGCGGTTCGGTTGGGCAGTTTTTGGGGTTCATGAAACTGCTTTATGTCGCTGACCTTCACTATTCTCTGAAGCAGTTTGATTGGTTGGTGGCACAGGCTCCAAGATATGACGCGGTGGTGATTGCGGGTGACCTGCTTGACCTAGGGTCGGCGTTGGATGTGGACGTGCAGATTGTCGTTGTGGAGAAGTATCTGAGCCGTCTGGCTGAGAGGACTCGACTGCTGGTGAGTTCTGGAAACCACGATGGCGATACGCGGACGGAGAGTCAGGAGTCGATCTGCCGGTGGCTTCGGGAGGTCAAGGCAGGGGAGCTTTATGTGGATGGGGATAGTGTAGAAGTCGGGGGAATGCTCGTGACCATCTGCCCTTGGTGGGATGGGGTAACGACGCGGTTGGAGGTTGAGCAATTGATTGAGCAAGATGCTCGGAGAGAGAAGGATCGGTGGGTTTGGATTTACCACTCTCCGCCAGAAGGATCGCCGGTGAGTTGGACGGGAAGACAGTCGGTGGGCGACGCATTTCTGACGGAGTGGGTCGCCCGATTTCGGCCTGACCTAGTTCTGTCGGGACATATTCATAATGCACCTTTTTATGCGGAGGGGAGTTGGGTTGATCGGTTGGGGAAAACTTGGGTGTTTAATCCTGGCCGACAAATTGGCCCGGAACCGACGCATGTGGTTCTCGACTTAGAGACAATGGAGGCGCGTTGGGTTTCGATTGAGGCGGAGGAAACGCGAGTCCTCAGTTGGTTAGATTAGGGACTTTGCCTCGGGCGTTGTTTGTGCATCAAAGTCTCGAGGACTTGGTCGACCATCGCTAGGTGGTCGTGTCCTTCGTATTGGTGGCGGACATCGATGAGGTATTTGTTGAGGGCGTCGAGGCGACGAGCGAGGAGTTCGGCGAGATAAAGGCAGACCTCGGGGTGTGAGGACAAAAATGCGCGGGGATTGTCGAGCACCGCAAAGACCGCGGGAGTGAGAGCCTTGACGGTAGCGGTGGCGGCGCCGCCGAGCAGGGCAGACATTTCGCCGAAAACCACCCCGGGTTCGGTAGACTTGGCGACGCGGAGGCCATCGCGGAGGACTTCGACTTCGCCCGAAACGAGAATCAGCAATTTGTCGACCGCCGAACCCTGTTCAATGGCGACTCCCCCTGCGGGGATCGATCGAGAGTTTTCTGCGGTGACGAAATCAAGAAGTGGTGACATCAGAGGGAATTTCGTATGCGGAGTGGATGACCGAGTAAACTTGAAAATGAGGGAGTTTGGAATGTGGGCCTGGTGTGGGGTGGGTTGGAAATCCGTGTCATCAAAAAATCTTTGCGGTGTTTCGCGATTGAGCGAGCGGGCAAGCTAGGCTACTTTGCGAATCTTTTATGGCTTTCATCAACGACAACTATCTCAAACTCAAAGCAGGGTATCTCTTTCCAGAAATCGCTCGTCGCGTGAGGATTTTTACAGAAGCAAATCCTCAGGTGGCGGCGAAGATTATTCGTTGTGGAATTGGTGATGTGACGGAGGCATTGCCGGCGGCGGTGGTTAAGGCGATGCACTTGGCGGTTGATGAAATGGGGACGCGTGTGGGATTTCACGGTTATGGTCCAGAGCAGGGCTACGAGTGGTTGCGGGAGGCGATCGCGGAAGGGGACTTTCGTTCCCGTGGCATTGAGGTGTCGGCTGATGAGATTTTTGTGAGCGACGGATCAAAGTGTGATTGCGGAAATATTTTAGACATTCTTGGGGATCAAAATCGGATTGCCATCACCGACCCAGTTTACCCTGTTTACGTGGACACCAACGTGATGGCTGGGCATACGGGCGAGGCCGACCAAACGGGGGCATACGCGGGGCTGATCTACTTAAACTGTACGGAGGAAAATGGATTTGTGGCGTCCCCGCCGGAGGGTCATGCGGACGTGATTTATCTTTGTTTTCCCAATAATCCGACAGGAGCAGTAGCGACGCGAGCGCAACTGGCTGAGTGGGTTGCCTATGCGCAAGCGCATCAGTCACTGATTCTTTTTGATGCGGCTTATGAGGCGTATATTAGTGATCCTGATGTGCCGCATTCGATCTATGAAATTCCTGGGGCCAGAGAGTGCGCGATTGAGTTTCGAAGTTTCTCTAAGAACGGCGGATTTACGGGCACGCGTTGCGCGTTTATCGTCGTCCCGAAAACTCTGATGGGGTCGACGGCAGATGGGGAGCGGCGAGCGTTGCACCCCCTGTGGTCGCGCCGGCATACGACAAAGTTCAATGGGGTTTCCTATATTGTGCAACGTGGAGCTGAGGCACTTTATTCGGCGGAGGGGAAGGCGGAAATTGGGGTTTTGATTGAATACTATATGGGCAATGCGAGGATTCTCCGCGAAGCGGTAGACTCGGTTGGGTTGCGAGTTTTTGGTGGGGTGAACGCGCCTTACATTTGGGTGAAGACGCCTCTTGGCACGACGAGTTGGGAGATGTTCGACCGCTTTTTGAATGAGGCGAATGTGGTGATTACGCCGGGGAGCGGGTTTGGGTCAATGGGCGAGGGCTACTTCCGGATTAGTGCGTTTAATTCGCGAGGCAACGCTGAGGCCGTGGCGACGAGAATTAAGGGGATGGTTTGGTGACCTAGTGGCTTTTAGGCTTTGCGTCCGAACTTTTTTTCGAGTTCCGCGTAGCTCATTTGAATCATCGTGGGGCGACCATGTGGGCAACAGTAGGGGAGTTCGCAGGCTAAAAGATCTTCGACCAAGCGAACGAGTTCAGGCTCGCGCAGGTAGTCGTTGGCTTTGACGGCGTGTCGGCAGACCGTCATGGCAATCATTTCTTCTCCGAGGCGAACCTTAGAGGTTTGGGAGCTAGTTTCGCGGAGATCTTCGATGATTTGGCGAAGCAGTTGGGTGGGTTCTGTAGCGCTGAGAAAGGTGGGGAGGCTATCGACTTTGAAAGTGCCAGTGCCGAAGGGTTCTAAGCCGATGCCCGCCCGGTGGAGGAGATCGAGATTACGGATGAGCCAGTCGGTATCGCGAGGGCTGACATCAATAGTGAGCGGAATGAGAAGTCGTTGACCTGGAACGCCTTGTTCTTCCATGCGCTTTTTCATTTCCTCGAAGAGAATCCGTTCATGGGCGGCGTGTTGGTCGACGAGCACCAAACCCGTGGAGTTTTCCATGATGAGGTAAAGTTTGCCGAGAACCCCTAAAATTTTAAAGTCTTTGGAAGGAGTGCTTGGGGGGGGATTGGAATTAATTTGCGGGGATGCAATGATTGGTGAAAGTGTGGGAATAGTGACGGGGAGTGGCACTGAAAGATCCACTGGGGTTTGAGGGAAGTTTTCAGGTTGGTTGATGGGGAGGGGGTTAGGTTTGGGGAATTGGAATGGGAGATTATTCCAATCCTGACGAAGGACGATTTGCTCGACTACGGGAATGAGTGGGGGAGTTTCTTCGGATGGAGGCGTAAGGTGAGGGGAGTCGGCTTGGAAAGTTTTTGTCCAGTTGGTGCGATCACTTTCGACGGTTCGTCGGGTGGCTTCGATGATGGCTTCGCGGATCCAAGTGGGGTTACGAAAGCGGACCTCGCGTTTGGAGGGGTGGACATTGACGTCGACCTCTGCTGGATCGATTTCCATGAAGAGAAAAGTCACGGGATGTTGACCTTTCATGAGGGCGGTGTGGTAACCTTCGCGGAGGGCGAAATTGATCGTGCTGTTTTCGACGGCGCGACCATTGAGAAAGACGAGTTGTTGTGCTCGTGAGGAGCGACTCACTCCCGCTTTGCCGAGGAATCCGCGGATGGCGATGGAGTCGGTGGCAAACTCTGGAATCTCGAGGAGATCCGTGGCTAAAGATGACCCACAGAGATCGCGAATTCGGTCGCGAAGATGTTTAGTGGGAGGAAGTTGTCTGACGATGCGATCATCATTGAGAAAGACAAAACCGATTTCGGGGTGACCGATGGATTGGAGGTGAAGTTGGTGTTCGACATGACTGGCCTCGGTATTTTCGGTGCGCAGAAATTTTCGTCGAGCGGGGAGATTATAGAAGAGCGAGCGGACTTCAATTTGGGTTCCTGGGGCATCACCGGAGTCGCGGACGCTTTCGATTTTTCCGCCACTGATAATGACTTCCGTGCCAGCGATGGCCTGGGACTCGCGGGTGGCGAGGCGAAAGCGGGAGACGCTGGCGATGCTCGGGAGGGCTTCGCCTCGGAAGCCGAGGGTATGGATTGCGGAGAGGTCAGCTCCGGTGCGAATTTTGCTGGTGGCGTGCCTTTCGAGGCAGAGTAGAGCGTCATCGCGGTCCATTCCGGAGCCATCATCGATGACTCGGATGTAGGAGATTCCTCCTCGGCGAATCATGACTTCGATGTGTTTGGCGCCGGCGTCGATCGAGTTTTCGACAAGTTCTTTGACCACGCTGGCGGGGCGTTCGACGACTTCACCAGCGGCTACCTGGCTGGCGACAGTTTCAGAAAGCAGAGCGATACGGGACATAATGGGGAATAATCGTGGGAGAAGTGGGGGGTGACAAGCGAGAGATTGAAGTTTGAGACTTGGCAGTGGGGGGATAGCGGATTAAGGTCTGAGGCTATGATTCAAGTCACTGATGTTGCATTTAATCAATTGGCGATTCTCATTCGGGAAAGTGGGGATGAGGGCAAGGGATTGCGAATTTTCGTGGAGAACGGGGGGTGTGCTGGGCTGCAATACGGGATGGGATTAGATTATGCAAAAGAGGGTGATGAAATCATGGAACATGCTGGTTCTAAAGTAATTATTGATGGAGAGAGTGCCCATTTTTTGAACGGTTCGACGATTGATTATGCGGATGACTTAGCGGGATCAGGGTTTCGGATTCACAATCCTAACGCGGTCAGAAGCTGTGGGTGTGGGACCTCCTTTGAGCCGGTGGAAGAGGAGGGAGAAGTCACCCATCAGCACTGAAAGTTTGTTGCCCATTCTGGATCGTGGATCCTCAAGGAAATTGACCAATGTCGGACGATTTTTACGGATTTGACGATGGCGAAGCGCCAAAAGGTGGAGGAAGCCTTTTTCTTTGGACGATATTTATTCTTTTGCTGGTTGGTTTGGCTTTTGGATGTTGGCTAGGAAGTTTCTATATCTTTGGTCATCCCGAAAGACCTGGACCATACAGGTTTCTGAAGAAACTTGGCAAAATTGAAAGTCCGCAACGGTTTGAGGTGACGGCGGCGCCCCAAGGCGAGTTCCTGAGTGCGCGGAAATTATTTGATCGTTATAGCCGGATGACCCCCCTTGAGTTGGATGAGGAAAATGCCCAACTTTTGCGCATTTACATTAAAAACTATCGCGAGACCAAGCGAGTGGTGACTTATGTGACGGGGCGGTTTCTTCTCTTCGATGCTTACCCATTGAAGAAGACGGATTTTTTCTCGTCAGGGGTGGTGGCGCTGGCTCAGTCGGTAGACTATCCGCAGGTGATGATTGAGCATCTTTATCCCTCGGGAACTCGGAACATTCCGATTTTGCAATCCATGCTCCAGACGGGACTAGAAATCAAAATCGAAAAGACCTTAGACCTCTCTGTGCTCTTGCATGTGGAGCGTCTTTTAGATGGGCATATGCAGTTCACGGTCGTGCCGATTCTTTATGGTGCATATACGATGAAGCAGGGTGCGGGAACTTTTGCACTAGATCCCCCGAGCGAACTGCTCATTGAGGCGGGGTTGCCGGTGATCAAGGCAGTCGCATTTGACGCAGGATTAAAGAAATTTGCGGAGTATCGGCGAACTCAGTCGATCGGAAAAATTGATCCACGGGGAGAAAATCCCAGCGACTTAGAGGCGCCTGCGTTGGTTCGAGTGGATCCTGTGAAGTCGGTGGCGGTGTCGTCACCGGTGAGGGCAACGCCTTTGCCAACTGTTCCATTAGTGGCCACTGGCTCTCGTCCTTCGACTCGTGACGAGGGACGTCCACCAGTGACATCTCCGCCGAGCGTGGATTTGCCCCCTCCGACGATTGTTGCTCAACGAGATCCAAAGGGAACTGGGAGTGGAGGATCATGGCGGATGTACGAGCGCGGGAAAGCGCCCGCGGGTCGTCTGCTTACGACTGCGGAGGCATTAGAGTGGGTTGATCGTGGGGAGCCTAATCAGCGGATTTATTTGGGTGGAGAATTTTTGGTTACGGCCACGAGTCAAGGGAGGGCGATTATGCGGGTGCGGGGTCCGAGGAGTGAGGCGGCGGATGCGCCCCGGATTTTTGTTGATTACCCGGCGGGAGCGTTGCCTCCGGCCGAGAATAGTTTTGCGGTGCGGGATTCCAGCCGACCATTGCAAATTCGAAGTGTTCAGCGGGGGACGAACGGGCAACTAAATATTTACGCGATGGAGATCATGCAGCCCTGACGGTTGGGGGAGGAGGGTAGCTTAGCGATCTTCGGCTTCCATCGCTCGAGTTTCAAAGCGGGTAAATTCTTTCAGGAAAGTCAGTGGAACGTCACCGACTGGACCGTTCCGCTGTTTGGCGATAATCAGAGTGGCCTTTCCTTCGTTGGCTTTTTTTTCTTCGTCCGAGTCGGCGTAATATTCATTACGAAAGAGCAAGCCGACGAGGTCCGCGTCCTGTTCGATGGAGCCCGATTCGCGTAAGTCGGAGAGTCGAGGACGGCCTTTGGCCTCACCGGTGCGTCCTTCGGGATTTCGGTTGAGCTGTGCGAGGACGACGATGGGGATATTGAGTTCTTTCGCTAGTCCTTTGAGGCCAGAAGAGATTTCGGCAATTTCGAGTTGGCGGTTGTCTTGGGCTCTTCGACTGGTGCTACGAAGGAGCTGGATGTAATCGATGAAGATGGCGGCGATGTTGTGTTGGCTTTTCAGGCGTCGGGCTTTCGCTCGGAGTTCGAGGATGGAAAGGCCAGGGGTATCGTCGATGAAAAATTTTCCTTCGGCGAGTTTGGCTGCGGCGGTGGCGAGTGCGGGAAATCCTCGTTCATTGAGGAGTCCGTTGCGAATGTCGCCGAGGTTGACCCGAGCTCGTGAGCAGAGCATCCGTTGGACGAGTTGTGATGTGCTCATTTCGAGGGAGAAAACCGCCACGGGAAGTTTTAGTTCGAGGGCGATATGCTCTGCCATATTCATGGCGAGGGCGGTTTTACCCATGGAAGGTCGGGCGGCGATGACGATCATCTCGGCTTTGTGTAAGCCGTCGGTCATTTTATCGAGCTCGACCAGTCCTGTTTCCAAGCCAGAAATCGCTCCCCGTCGCTCGTAAATCAGCTCGATATCCGCCATCGCTTGGAGGACTAAGTCTTTGATATTGGATACTTTGTCTTTGAAGCGGTCTTGGGCGATGGCAAAGATTTTAGCTTCGACATCGTCGAGGAGAGTGGGGACGCTATCCTGTTCATCGTAAGATCGGGCGGCATACTCTGTGCAGACTTTGATGATCTCGCGGAGGGTGTGCTTTTCGAGAACGATGTCGACGTAATAGGCGACATTAGCGGCGGTGGGGAGGAAGGTGAAAAGTTCGGTGACAAAAGCTGCGCCGCCGACTTGATCGAGGCGTTGGCGGTCTCGGAGTAGTTCGGTGAGAATGATGAAATCGATGGGCTTTCCGGCATCCCAAAGTTCGATGAGCACTTTGTAGAGTTCCGCGTGAGCCGGAATGTGGAAGTGATCGGGAGTGATCTGTTTTTCGGCGCAGTAACCTCCAACGTCGCGAGGTACGAGGAGAAAGGAGCAGAGCACACCTTTTTCAGCATCAGGCGACTGGGGGAGTAACCTGTGCATATCTGGTCGATAATGCGCTGGTTGGCGCAAGTCTGGGCCGCCGCCATTTCCACCCTTTCCGGCGGACTTCACAGTTTTACTGGAAGCCTCCATGATTTAGCCTTCGACTAGCTGTGTTTGGCCTTATACTTGGCCTTGTAAGTCTTCTCTCCGAGTTCTTCGGGAGTGGTGACGGGAGATGGTTGGCCAGTGGCCTTGACGATCAACTTGAGTTTTGCGGTGACTTCGTGGTGAAGTTTGATGCTGATCTCATGTTCGCCACTCTCTTTGATGGGGCCTTCGAGATGGATCTTATGGCGATCAATATCGATTTTTCCACCCAACTCCGCTTTGAGTTTTTCGGCGATGTCTGCCGCAGTGATCGAACCGAAGGATTTCCCAGTGGCACCCGTTTCGAGTTCCATGGTGATCTTGAGTTTGTTGATTTTGCGCGCTAATTCGTCGGCGGCATTCATTTCTTGGCCTTCGCGTTCGGCGCGTTTTTGTTTTAGGCCGTTGAGACGTTTGAGGGTGGCTGGGGTGACTTCTAGAGCTTTTTGTTGAGGGATCAAAAAGTTTCTTGCGTATCCACGCTTGACCTTGACGATGTCGGCTTCGACGCCCAAGTGGGCGACTTTTTCGGTGAGAATGATTTCGGTCGTAGGCATGTGGAGATGAGTTTGGTGAAAAGGGAGTGGAGGTAATACGCGAGTTGGGATTCTTTGTCAACGCCTTCTCGAGGAAAATCTTTGGTTAAGTTAGCTGGGTGCTGGAGCGGGAATTTTACGGTTTATGCGGCGTGGGCAGATCGGTGCTCTTTGTGGGGGAAACTGGTGGAGTTTGGGAACGGACAATTGTCGGGGTTGGGGATTGATATTGATCGGCTTCTGCGGTGAACCACGATTCGATTTTCGTCCGCGCCCAAGGAGTTTTCCGGAGAAAAGTCAGGCTAGATTTGATGCTGGGATCGTAAAGGAAACAGCGAACGGGAATCCACCGTCCTAACTCTTCCCAACCGTGGCGTTCGACGAGTTGGCGGAGAATGGCTTCGAGGGTGATGCCGTGTAAGGGATCGCGAGGGTGAAGTTGTGGGTCAGGCAAGTGAAGCTTTTAGGCGGGGATAAATGGAATAAAAGTGGGGAAGCGACTAGGGGTGAGCTTCTTGGTAATGTGTCCCGAGGAGGTCGTGGCCGAAATCGTGATCAAAATCACGCCAGACGCTGTGGACATGATTGGCTTCGTTTTGGGTATTATCGTATTCGAGAATAAAGTGTTCTCCTTGAATACGATAGTAGTGAGGTTGACCACGTTCGATACCGCCTGCCCAAGCGAAGGAAATTTTGTCGAGACCAGCTTTTTCGATTTTCGCCCAATCTTCAGCGGCGACATCGGGGCGACAGCGAAAGAGGTATTCTTTGATGAGTTTGACGAGGACAACGTTCTGGTCAGCGGTGAGTTTGGCTTGGGGTAATCCTTCTTTTTGAGAAGAGTTTCGGCCTGGGATGGTGGTGATGTCTTTTGGGGCAACGGCGAGGATGATGGCTTCTTGGCGTTGGGTCTCGTTGAGCATTTTGATGAGGGAACGGCCGAATTCCTCTTCGTTGGCGAGGACTCGGGCTCCTGTTCGGGCGCCCGTGCGGACTTCGCCGGGGTTAGTGCCAAAGAAGGAGGGTGTCATTGCAGGGGCGGCATCGCCAACGGCGGTAAAGTTGAGGGAGAGGTGGTGGCCTTCAAAGCGCCAAGCCCACGGTTCTTTGCGGCCTGGCTTACCAAAAATGGAGAAGAAATATTTTTCGGGGTCACGGACGGGGGTGCCGACTTTATCTTTTTCGAGTTCTGCGAGGATGGCCTCGAGGCTCATAATGGAGACTGCTTTGGTGTAGCCGCGGTGGCTGAGGCCGGTGGCGAGTAACGCTTGAGCGAGGAGTCGCTGTTCTTGGTTCATCTCTTTGATGGCCAGTCCTTTGCGTTCTCGAGGAATGAAATGCCAGTTGGCTCGTTCGGGGGTGACAAAGTCGAATTGAACTTTGGCTTGCTGTTCGGGGTTTAAGGAGGCGAGAAAATCGGTGGCGGCGGCACTCATTTCTGCGGTGGCATCGTGAGCGAGGATGGAGGCGTTAAACAGTAAAGTAGAGAAGACGACGGTGAGGATGAGGGAGAGTTTTGTTTTCATTAGGGAAGGCAGATCAAGAACACGAAACAGTGGGAAGTGGAAGGACTTAGTGGGGATTTTTGTCATTTTGGGGGATGATTGTTGAGCGGAGAATCGTCTTTTGCAGGGGTGTCCGTTCCTGATGTTTTGTGGGGTTTGTCAGTCGCGAAGGTTTCGATATATGGTGAAAGGATGTCTAACTTAGAATTGATTGATTCAGAGATTACGATGCGCGAACTGTTGCTCCTTTATCCAGGGGCCCAGAGGGCGATGTTTAGGCACTATCACATTGGAGGTTGTGCGAGTTGTGGGTTTCAGCAGTCGGAAACGCTTGCTGAGGTTTGTGCTCGGAATGGGGGATTGGCTGTGGGTGAAGTGATTAAGCAGATTGTGGAGAGTCACGCGTCCGATTTGAAAGTGATGATCGAACCGGGTGAGCTTGCTCGAGTGCTAGCCAGTGATCCTGAGGTGAGGCTGATTGATATTCGGACGCGCGAGGAATTTGACGCGGTGCGGATTGAGGGGGCGATCTTTTTTACGCAAGATCTTACGCAGGAGATTCTTGGCCAATGGAGTCGGCAGGCTCTGTTGGCGGTGGTCGATCATCTGGGAGCTCGGAGCATTGATGCGGCCGCTTACTTTGCTGGCCACGGTTTTGAGAATGTCCGCTCAGTTCGTGGTGGAATCGACGCTTGGAGTCAGGAGGTTGATGGGAACCTTCCTCGCTACGAGGTGGACTAAAAATGAAACTGAGTTAACGGCGGAAAGGAAGAGTGGGGGATGGGTTCGTTGGCGTTACTTTAATGTTGCGAGGTATTCGATGAGGTCGCGGAGTTCTGATCGGCTGAGGAGGTCTCCCATTCCTGCGAGCATGGGGGAGGGGGCGGTTTGTCGCTCTTTGATTTCCGTGAGTGGAACGGTTTGGGTCTGGAGTTTGCCTTGGGCGTCGGCGGTCTTGATTTTGAGGCCTGCGGCGTCTTGTCCGGCCAGTGTGCCGGCGACGATATCGCCATTTTTCAAGGTGATGACGACGGTTTCAAAGCCTTCGGCGATTTTTTTACTTGGCCAAACAATCGACTCGAGCAAATAGGCTCGGTCTTTGGTCGCGCCGATGTGGGTGAGTTCGGGGCCGACAACGCTTTCGCCCACCTCACATTTGTGGCAACGGAGGCATTCGGTTTGGGCTTTTTCGCGGAAGATTTTTCGCCCACTTTCGGCGTTACCGCCGAGGAGAGAAACTTTCCATTTTGCGAGATCATCGTCAGCCGGTAACGAGGAGTCATATTTAGTGACTTGGGCTTTTAGTTTACTGGTTCCTCGCTTGGTGGCGGCGTCGAGGACTTCGAGTTGGATTTCTCCCGGAAGTTGTTTGGCGATTAATTGGTCGACCAAACTTTCGAGAAGGGTTTCTGCCTCAGGGCTTTTGAGTTGTCCGAGTGCGCTCACCCCAGCTTGTTTTTCGACGACGCTTCCGGTGTTGACGATTTCTCCAATGATTTTGACGGCGGCGGCGGGATCGACGCCCACGAGAGCTTGGAGACCTGCGGCACGAATTTTGGGATCTTTGTCGGTTAGCGCGGCGCGGGCAGCTTTAGCGAGTTGCGGATCCTTAAGAGCGACGAGTGTTTTGATGGCTTCGATGCGAACCGTGGATCCCGCTTGGGAGTTTGAGGCAAGTAGGGCGAGGGGTTCTCCAGTGCCGGGGATAGAAAGTTTGGCGACGAGTTTGGCAACCATTTCCTGCACAGCTGGCGGGGAATTTTTGAGAAGATCGGGGACGGCCGCGGTCATGGCGGCTACGGCGTTCTCGTTTGTCCGGGTTGGGATGGGTCTCCATTGATTGAGAAGGCGGTCTTTGGGGCTGGGATTGCCCCATTGGGTGAGGGCGTCGAGAGCATCGCGTCGGGAGTTTTCCGGGGTAGTGGAAGCGCCTGCAAAAGCGGCGATGATCCGGGCGTTTTCGGCCTGACCGACGCGGTAGTTGGCGTTGATGATCCGTTGTAAAAGGTGGGGATTTTTCAGTGCTCCGTTGGTGGCGATCGCGGCGAGTGCGGGCATTGCGGGATTAATGGGGGCATCGTGAATTGCCCGAGCGGCTTCGAGGATGACCGTCTCATCTGGGTCGTTGAGATAGGCGGTGACGAGGGGGCTTTTTAAATGACGGAGGGCGACTACGGCATCCCCACGGACGGCGATGGAGGGATTTTTGGAGAGGGCGGCGATTTGTTCAGCGGTGGCGCAGCCTTTGATGCCCATTACGCCACCGTGGCGGAGAATGGGATCTTTATCGTCGTTTTCGGCGAGCATGACCACGAGTGGATCGAAGGCGGTTTTTTCGCCGATTTTTCCGAGGCTCATGGCGGCAAAGAAGCGGACTCGGTTGTCTTGGTCTTTGAGGAGGGCGATGATTTTTGGGGTGGCGTTAGTAATTTTTCCGTCACCGAGGACCTTGGCAGACTGAGCTCGAACCTCGGGATCGGGATCTGCGAGGAGTGCGGGGATGGAAGCGAGGGAGTTGGGATGTTTTGCGCCGAGCTGACCGAGACCCCAGATGGCGTGGAGTCGGGCGAGAGGGTTTGGGGCAGCGGAATCTGCGGCGACCTTGGCGAGAGTTTGGACTGAAGAGATCAGGGTGTCGGGTTTGGTGGCGCGGTCGACGAGTTCAAACTGAGCTGCCTGGCGGACGCGCATATCGGCGTGTCCGATCCATTTAGCGAGTTCTTGGTTGGGGCGTTTGGCCATGCCCTCGCGGATGAGGGTTTCCGTTTCTTTTTGGAGTTCAAGATTGGCGGCTGGATCGGTAAATTTATAGATGCGACCTTTCCCAACGCCACCCCAGCTGGCGACCCAATCGAGGACATAAAGGGATCCGTCGTTACCGAACTCGACGTCGGTGGTGAGGACGCCTTTGACCCAGTCTCGGGATTTAGCGGTGAAGAAGGCGCCTTTGGGTTGGGTAGTGATTTCGTGGACCACGCTATTATTTGCACCGCCCCGAAAGTCGCTGAGGAAAAACTTTCTTTGATATTTTTCTGAGAGGCCTGTTCCTGGGTTGTAAGTTAAACCACTGGGGCCATTGGAGATATTGGCGACGGGCGGGATGATCCAGCGAATGGTCGGTCCGATATTGGCGTCCCATGGGCGCTCGCGCATCCATGGTCCGCGGTCGTTTAGGTATTGATAGGCCATCCGCCAGCCGCAGTCGCCCCCTTCAACTAGGTAAACGAAGCGAGCGAGATCACCGGCGTCGCAATTATTATCGCCAGTAAAAAGATTCCCATGTTCGTCAAAGGCGAGTTCTTCGGGGTTCCGCACTCCGATGGCGAAAATTTCAAAGTTGGTGCCATCGGGATTACACCGCATAATCGTGCCGTATTCGGTTTCGGGGAATTGGGTGCCTTCCTTGGACTTGACGTTAATCGCTCGGTCTCCAATGGAGAAGTAAAGTTTGCCGTCTGGGCCAAAGCGCAGTCCGTGCATATCGTGGCCACGGAGGGCAAATTTTACGCCGAATCCGCTGAGGAGCTTTTCTTTGACATCGGCAATGCCGTCGTCGTTTTTATCGGCGAAATGCCAGAGGTTGGGGATGCAAGTATACCAGACTGAGCCTCCCCGGGCGATCAACCCAGATCCCGTGCCGTCGGCAGCGTCGTGCATTCCATCGGCAAAAATGGTTGATTTGTCGGCGAAACCACTGCCGGTGCTGTCTTCCAAGCGCCGAATCCGCTCCTCATATTTTTCAAATTTTTCCGCAAATTTTTGGGGATCGGGGAAATGCTTGTGCATGTAGGCGAGCCGATCTTCGACTGATTTCGAAGCGATATCGTCATCGAGCCAGTGGCCGTGTTGGCGGTTGTCTTCGATGCCTTTTTCCTGTCGGAAAGTTTCACCCACATACCAGCGTCCTTTTTCGTCTTGGGTGAAGCAAACGGGGTTTCCGAGCAAGGGTTCGGCGGCCCAGAGTTCGCATTTTAAACCGGCATCGAAGCGGAAAGTTCGGATGGCATTTTTCCCATCGGCAGACGGACCGGCCACGACTGATGCGGAGGCACCAGTGCCGTGTGCATCTTCGGCGAAGATGGGGGCGATGAGGATGGGGGCGAAGGCGAGAGGGATGAGGAGGCGCGTGATGGACATAACTTGAAAAAAGAGTACGGAAGAAAAGCAGGGTTTGGACGCTGAATCAAGGGGGAGGTCATGGGAAAGTAAAGCTCAGTGGAGCAAGCGTGGGCTGATGATTCTGCCGCTGGTTGGTTATTTTCCGCGGATAATTTGGAAGGAGTCTCGGATAAACCAGGCCTCGCCTTTGGTGGCGCGGAGTTCGGCGACGAGAGGGACATCGCCTCCCCCGGTTTCGAATTCGTAAACGACTGTGCGCCAGGGGGAATCGCCCTCGAGCCCATTTTCTCTTTTACCGAGACCAGAGACGCGGAGACCGGCGCCTTTGCCTTTTTCGTCTTCGGCAGGAACGACACCCCGAGTCCTGACCGATGCTTCAAGTCGGTAGTGGCCTGCTTCGAGTTGGGTAGTGAGACGGTAAGAGGGAGCGCCTGCTGTGGTGGCAACGATGTGCAAGCATTCGTGGTTGTCGAGTTTCACTTCGTCGCCTCGTCCGCCGTCAGTTCCCTGAAAAACCCAACCGGGACCGATTTTTAGAGCCCCTTTTGCATCAAAAATGACTGGCTTGATCGGGACGCCGAGTTGTCGGCCAATCGCGGCGATTCGTCTGGCGACTCGGCCTTTTATTTCGTTGATTTGTCCTTCGTAAGCTTTGGCGGCGTTGGGATCTTTGGCGGCGAGAGCGTCCCTGACGCGGCGACCTTCGGCAGAGATTCTTGCTCCCCAGTCCTCTTTGATGAGGAGCGTTTGGTAAAGGGCATCCAACCTTGTGCGATAGAGTGCTTGGCCTTGTGGACAGCGGATGACGGCACCACCGACTAGGGCATCGAAGCCACGAATTACCGGCCAGTTTTCCTCACCGAATAGTTGATCCATTCCGTGAAGAAAGAAGGAGAATTTTCCCGTCGAGGGATCATAATAAAAGCGGTAATTGTTCCGGTTGTTATTGTAGCCATCCCAATGAACGAGAAAGACTTCCATAATTGTAAAATCAATAAACTTGTTGATGTCTAAGATTTTTCCGAGGCGATCCCAGCGTTTCGCGTTGTCGGGTTCTTGGCAGGCGGCAATCAGTTCTTTGATCGCTACTTTGTCCTTGGGGTCGCCTTTATCTTTTTCGGTGTTTTCGTTGACCTCAGCGCAGAAGCCCCCGTCGTAAAGATCGCCATCGGTATTTTTGAAAAAAGCGCCGAGGAAGTCGTGGGTGAAAGCTTCTTTGACGACGTAGAGCCCGAGGTCGCGCCCGTTGAGTTCGACAAAGGCGTGGGTGCAGCGGGATGCGGGAACCCCTATTTTGCGAGCCATCTCACCTGCGATGAGTTCGTTGAGGTAGGTCCCGTCTTGGGCGCCATTGTTGAGATGGATTTTTTGCATTCCATGAAAGCGGGAGCTTTCTTTGTTTTTCTCAAAACTGATCGTCATTCCTGGCTTGCCATCGAGGTGCTGAAAGCTTCCTGCGGAACCTTTGAGTTTGATGGAGATTTTTTGGTAAACGACTGGGCCCGCTATTGTGGACTCGGTTAACGAAGCTTCGACATAATTTCTTTCATCTTTTTGAAGTCGATCGCGTTGATCTTGGGAGATTTCGATCTTGATACGGGGAATTGGACCGGTAAAAAAAGTGGAAGCTAATTGGGCGTGGGTGTTTTTTTTGTCTGGTTTAGTTGGGGGAATTTTTTGAGGAGGAGCCCCTTTGAGTTGATGAACAGTGGTGAGGGTTGCGAGGACTAGAAGGGATGCGGCAAAGATTGAATTTTTTTTCATACGGGCTTTGGGGAAAGAAACGCCTTAGGTCTGCTTCCGTCAACCGGTTCTGGCGATCATGGACATGGTGGCGGATGGTGCGGTGACGTGGTGAAAGGGGAGTTGATCGGGAGGATTTTCTATGATTTAAAGAGGGGACCTTGATCTAGTTATTTTTAAGGAATCTAAATTGGTCCGCCCATCGTAGGTTGGGTTGATCAGATTTTCACGACTAACCATTTTATCTACTTTTTATGCTTTCTGCGTTCTTACAAAATCAATCAGCTATTTACGCCTCTGGGGTAATGACAAATCAAGAGAGGGAAGATTTCGAGCTCGTTCTTGAGTTTCACGATGAGGTGCGGGAGTTTGTTTCTGGTTTAGTTGAAGTTAGTGCATCGGTCTGTTTGTCTGCGGTATCGGCGCCCAAAGTCGCTCTTTCTGCAGGCTTCCAAGATCGTCTTTCTGCTCGAATCGACACCACTTTACAGGATTCAAGGCACGATGGGATGGCAGTCACTGGACCAGAAGGGCTTGTTCAATGGATCAATCCAGAATTTACGGCGATGTGTGGCTATGATTTGGATGACCTTCGTGGAAAAAAAATTGGGCCAATCTTGCAGGGGAAGAAAACAGATCAAGCAACCGCCGAGCGGATGAGGAACGCGGTTCATGAGTTTCGTCGTTGTAAAGAAACGATCGTTAACTACCACAAGAATGGCGTGCCATATTGGGTGGACATCGCGATCACGACGATTTTCAACGATGATGGAGAGCCTATTTGGATGATCGCTCGGGAGCGTGAGTTAACTCAGCAGGTCGATTAGATTCTGAGGATGGGTGACCTAGCGGGAAAACGGGTCACGACGGGTAACTTTGCAAGAAATTCTGAGGACTCTTGATTGTTGTTTTGGTGGTTTATTGGATTTTATTTTCCTTTGTTTGCAATTGGCTTAGATATTGCTGAACATCTGAATCCTATGTCTAACGAAACACCAACCCCACAGCAAAGCCTTCAACTTAAATACGAAAATTTCACGGCCCGCTACGCCAACCACGCTTTGGTAAGTGTGGGTGCCGAAGAGGTTTACCTTGACTTCACTTCGGGGATTGTCGCCGATCGTCCTGGAGTATCGGTGATGCCGATCCACACGCGGATTGCGATGACGCCCTCTGGAGTAGTGCGTCTTGCTCAGTTGCTCGCTCAAACCACCCAAAACTTTCAAGTGGTGCAAGTGAATCCGCCGCAAGTCCCGCCGACTCCCGTGGAGCCAGCCCCGTTACCGGCTTCGGAGGAATCAGCTAGTTAGTCAGCGATCCACACTAACCCAGCTCTTAACCCGCCGAACTGTTTTAAACGAACAGTTCGGCGGTTTTTTTGGGCCTAACGCTGGAGGAGTCTAGGCAATGGTCGAATGGAAAAAGGGGCGAAGAAATTCTCTGAAGTGTTTCTCACGGAATAATGATTACGAATCGGATGGGGTGGTGTCGATGCGGGGAAAGAGTGGGGAAGGTTGTCCGAGGGTGTGTCCATCGGGGAGACCTCCCCAATTGATTTCATTCCATTGGAAGCGGGATTCTTTTTGGGTAGTTTGGAGATTCCATTGAAGTTGATCAAAAATGCCGTGAGCCGCGTTGGGCATTACCGGGGAGATGAGGATGGCGATAACTCGGAGAGAGTCGGCGAGGTGATAGAGGGTGGCGTCTAAGGTTGCGGATTGGGAGGGATCTTTGGCGAGTTTCCACGGGGCTGCGAGGTCGACCAATTCGTTGCCAAGGGTGGCTATGGAATGGGCATAGGCAAGGGCTTGAGCCACGGCGAAGTGCTCCATCTCCGTTTGGTAGGAGTGACAAATCGTTTTCATTCGGAAGGCTCGATCGATGATTTGATCGAGTACGGAAGAGGTGACGGGACTGGCTTCGGGTGAATAATTGGCGACGGACTCGCGGAGCCCATGAGGGGCGGTGACCGAGCCGAGGCGATACTTTGCGGACATGCTGAGCGTTCGGTTGAGTAAATTGCCGAGGCAGTTTGCGAGGTCAGTATTGTAACGCATCACGAGGCGTTCCTCGCTAAAGTCGGCGTCTTTGCCAGTGGAGATGTCGCTGATTAAATAGTGGCGGAGCGCCTCTGCTCCGTAGCGGTCGGCGAGGGCGTCTGGGTTGACGGTATTGCCGAGACTTTTACTCATTTTTGAGCCCGCGATATTCCACCAACCGTGGACGAGGAGGGAGGGCATTTGATCGACGTCGAAGCCGAGGGCCTTGAGCATAATCGGCCAATAGACTCCGTGAGCGGGGATAAGGATATCTTTGCCAATGATCTGTAAAGGTGGCCAGCGGAGGGTGAATTGAGGTGAATGCTCTGGGGCAATGGGATTAAAGCCTGGAGCAAAGCTGAGGTAGTTGACCAAGGCGTCGAACCAAACATAAGTCACGAACTCGGGGTCAAATGGGAACTCGATGCCCCAAGCGAGACGAGATTTCGGTCGGGAAACGCAAAGATCGCCGGTCATTTTTTCGACGGCGTGACGAAGTTCGGCGCGCCGAAAGGTTGGAAGGACGAAATCTGGGCGGCGATCAAGGAGATCAAGTAACCAGTCGCGGTGTTCGGCGAGTTTGAAGTAATAATTTTCTTCTTCCCGAAACTCGACTTCTCCCCATTCTGGACCGAATTCGCCTTGATCATTCCGTTCCTTATCGGTGAGAAACTGTTCTTGTCTGACGCTATAGTGTCCCCCTTGTTTGGATTTATAAAGCTGTCCTGCTTGATGTAGGCGGGTGAGGATTTGACCGACACAATGCTTATGCGACGGCGCGGTGGTCGTTGCCCAGCCGTCGTAACGGATGCCGAGTTTTGCCCATAGATCGGAAAATTTTGAGGTGAGGCCATCGACAAACTCTTGGGGTGGAATCCCGTGTTTTTCAGCTGACTGCTGAACTTTCTGACCATGTTGATCCACCCCAGTAAGAAAATAAACTTCTTCGCCTCTGAGTCTATGATAACGAGCCAGGACATCGGCCAAGATTTTTTCGTAGGCGTGACCGATATGGGGTGCACCGTTGGTATAGTCGATGGCGGTGGTGATGAAGAAAGGTTTGCTCATAAATGTGGAGTAACTGGAGGTGTCTTTTGGGTAGAATGGTTGAGCGCCAGCGACTTAAATGGGTTTTTTGATTTTTCCACCCCAGCCGAGAATTTTTGCTTTGGCGCCGGCGGCTTCGGCTTCGGGGATCATTCCCGCACGGACATAGAAGAGGGAGAGACTAGACCAAGCGAGTTGGTCATTGGGGCTTAGTTCTACGGTTCGGAGTCCGGCGGCGATCGCTTCCGAAGGCCTTCCCAGTTTCATTAAGGCCATTCCGAGGGCGTGCCAACCATCGGAGAATGCAGGAGCGATTTCCGTGCATCGAGTATATTTGGCGACCGCTTGATCTAGTTGACCAAGGGCAAGGTCACCGTTGGCATCATCGAAGAGTTCGTCGACCTCAATCGATTCGTCCATTGTGCGGGGTGTTGGGGGATTTAGTTTTGTTTGGCCAAGGTCACCCGAGCATCTGCGCGGCGTAATTTGAGCCATTCGGCAAAGAGGGCCTCGGTGGAAAGTTGGGAAAGATTGGCTTCGAGGGTTCCCTTTTCGGTGGCGAATTTTGATTCATCGATTGGGGGCCGCTGGTCGACATAAATCAGATCTCCGCCAGCGGCGGTTGGGGTAAATGCGCTGAGCGTTCCCTGTTTAAGATCGAAGGCGGCGACCATAATTTCTCGGGCGTCTGGTTGATCAAACTTTGGGGTTGCTTGCGAGAAAGAGCCGAAGACCTCGGCCTTGGTTCCTGCGGCGATTGAGGCATCCGTAAATGACTTGCCTGCTTTGAGTTCGGCTTCGATTTTGTTGCGAATTTCCGTGGCTTGAAGGGTTAAGGTTTCTTGGGCACGCTCGCGTTGAATTTGCGCAACTAGTTGGGGTTTAGCTTCTTCGATGGTGAGGGGACGCGTCTCGGTGATTCCAGCTAGTTGGAGGACATAGTAGCCACGATCGGTGGTGAGGACATCGCTATTTGGTTGGGCCTTCGAGAGTTTGAATGCCCCCGCAACGACTGCTGGGAAAGCACCTAGAGCGGCGGGAGCTTCGCTTTTTCCGAAGTCTGGCGTTTCGTCGACCTTCGCTTGGGCGTCGGTTGCTAAGGCGGTAAAATCGGGATTTGGTCCTGTCATGGCGATGGAGAATTCTTCCGCAGCGCGGCCTAGTTTTATGAGGGCTTCGGCGCGCTCTTTCGGCTCAAGGGGTTTATCGGTGGTTGGGAGAATAAAGGCAGCGACTTTAACCCGGCGTTTTTCCTCAGATTTGAGCTGACCTTTTTGGGTTTCGAATAGTTTAGCGACATCTTCATCGGGGGCGGTTGCTTTGGCTAAAAAGTCGGCAAGCTTGAGACGAACCACGGATGCGACGACCGTTTGGTTGCGTTCGTTGTAGACTGCGTGAAGCTCCGCTGTTGAAGGCGCTACGGATGCTCCGAGCAATGATTTGATTTTTTTTAGGCGGAGTTCATCCCGCACTAAATCTTCTAACTGATCCTTTCCCAGGCCTCTTGGTTGCAGGGCGTTTTCGAAAATCATGGCGTACTTCGTTTTGTCGAATGCTCCATTCGTTTGAAAGGCGGGTAAGGATTGAATCGCCGCGAGCACTTCGTCGTCGCTGGCGTTGATTCCTAGGGCTTCGCTTTCGTGGCGGAGCACCAGACTATTCCAAGCGAAATTATCGACGGCTTCCTGTTCGCTCTTGGGTTGGCCGATCACGCTCATGAGGAGATCCTGCAAGCCGAGCATTCTTGCCAATTCGAATTTGCGACTTTCGCGGGCGATTTGTGCCTGGGGGACTGGCCTCCCATAAATTTTGGCGACATGGGTTCCGCCGAGTTTGTCCATTGATCCACTTCGATCAAAAAAACCGACGAAACTGACGATGATCAAGAGGGTGAAGATCACGAGGAGTGGATGCTGATAACGGCGGAGAAGTTGATTAAACATGATGAGAAGTTTGGAAGTTGCTTTTTTTGGCGGGCCTCACTAACTTGCCACCCGCCGAGAAGATGAACTTACGTTTCCCAGCCCAATTCCAGCAACTCCTAATTCTTGGGGGCCTCTTTTTCCTGACGGCTCGGGTCGCTCGTGCACAGCAGGATGCCGAGGCGGTTATCGCAGGTAAAACCACTCGAATTAAGGTGGTTTCGATCGTGGGAAACTCCCTGATGATTAAAACGGAATTTGGCGATCAAGGGGTGCCGTTGTCGACGATTTCGGAGATCCGCATGACCCCACCCGGAGAGTTCTCTAGTGGGATGCAGGCTTATCAAGAAAAAGATTACCCGAAGGCTCTGGCTTTGATTCGAAGCGTAACCGATCGTTTTCGCGGACTTCCCGTGGACTGGGCGAAGACGGCTTCGGTCGTGTTGGTGGAAATTTCTTTGGCGATGAACGACATTCAGAAAGCCGACTTAGAGTTTTCAGCACTGCTCCGAGCCTATCCCACTGGCAATTCTTTGCAGGGAGATTTATTGACAGCGCGGATCGCCTTAGCGAAAAAGAATTTTGCTTTGGCTAAGCAGAAAGTGTCGCCAATAGCCGATGCCGCTCTCAAGGACAAGGCTCCGAACTTCACCACCGCGCCTATCTACGGGCAGGCGTTCCTGATCAGTGGCCAAGTTAAAGAATCTGACGGTCAATTTGCTTCAGCTTTGGAGGATTATCTGCGCACAGTGACGATTTTCTACCAAGATCGCACCGTGGCACTTCAAGCACAGGAGCGAGCCGATGCTCTCCGCCTTCAACATCCCGAAATCAGCATACCTTAAAGTCAAACTTCAACTCAATATGATGCCCATTCTGCTCCGCCGTTTTCTTCCACTTGCGACTTTTCTGGCGGTTCTTTGTTTGAGTCGAGCTACTGGACTGAGTCAAGACGATGCCGCGCCCGTTGCCGAGGCGCATTCTGAGAGCGTTTTGGATACGATTAAAAACGGCGGGCCGCTGATCATTTTGATCTGGATTTGTATCGTTGGGACCTCGGTAACGATGGTGACGTTTATTATTCAAAATATTATGTCCCTTCGTAAGGACAAGCTGGCTCCTCCTGCGCTCATTCAAGCACTTCAAATGACCTTGGCTGCAGGAAATTATCAGGAGGCTTGGGCGACTTGTGCGGTGAATAAAAATTACCTTGCCAACGTTCTGAAAGCGGGATTGAGCCGTCTGGGGCGAGGAAAAGAAGCGGTTGCTGATGCCGTCGCCGAGCATGGCCTCCGCGAAGCGACGGTGTTGCGGACTCGGAATAGCTATCTTTCCGTGATTGGGGTAGTCAGTCCGATGATCGGTCTTTTGGGAACGGTTATTGGAATGATGGGGGCTTTTGCAGTTTTGGGAAGTAGCGGAATGAAAAATCCTGGAGCTCTCGCTGGTAAAATCGGTGAAGTTTTGCTCGCTACGGCCAGCGGGCTCTTTATCGCCATCCCTGCATTCGTCGCCTACTACGTCTTTCGCAATGTTTCGCAGATGTGCATCGTCCATGCGGATGATGTGGTGAATAATCTCCTGCTCGACATTCCTTATGATGAATTGGCTGGGGTGCAGATCGGCGAAACCTTTGACGCCAGCAATCAAACTGCCGACTACAATCCAGGGATGCGGAAAGTTTCCCTAGGGATGAGCACAGCATGTCCGGTCTGTCAGGGAGCGGTGACGCCGGGGGTTAATCCTTGCCCGCACTGCGGGACGACGCTCGACTGGGCGTCCTGATTTATTTTCGAATGGCCCACCGTGCATCTCATTCGCAAGAGTCTCGGAAGAAGACTCGGCTGGTCCCGGAAGAAGATCCGGAGTTTCAGATCGCCCCGATGATCGACATTCTCCTTGTTTTGCTTGTCTTCTTTATGTCGATCAGCACTTCGGAAATCCTTCAGGTGAGTGAAGGGGTGATTCTCCCTGTGGCCAAGGATGCGAAAAAAAGAACCAAGCCGAAGGGTGAAATTCTTGTGAACGTGCTTTGGAATCCAATCAGCAACGCAGGAGGAATCGAGATTTCGGAACAATCATACGATCGGGCCGATCAAATTGCGGGTCTTCTTAAAAAAGCGGTTGAAGAGTCCCCTGAAACGCGGATTCTCATTCGTGCAGATCGGAACGTTCGTTATGATTATCTTCGTTCAATTATGGTGGCCGCTGGGCAAGCGAAGATCAGTAAGGTGACTTTTTCCGTAGTCGATAAAGACAATGGTGGGGCTGGAGATTCGTCGCATTGATTGGCCCCGTTCCCTGAGTTTTAACCCTTTAATTTCACACTACAATGGCTGGATCCGCAGGTTCTGAAGATGGCGACATGGGGTTTCAAATTGCCCCGATGGTGGATGTTGTTTTCGTGTTGATGCTCTTCTTTATGGCGAGCGCGGGGCAACAGGTCACTGAAAACGAATTGAATATCTCCTTGCCGAGTGGGGCTCCATCAAAGGAGAAGCCTGAAAAGACCCCGATTTTGATCGATATTTCCGCCGATGGAGAGGTGAAGATGAATGGGGAGAGATATGGCAATGATAAAAGCCTCACTAAGCTTCGTGATTTCCTTAAAGGGGCGATCGAGCAGTTTGGTGGAGAGGACCCTGTGATCATTCGGCCGGAACCACAAACGCGTCATGAGAGGATCATTGATGTCCTGAACGCGGCGGCGGCGGCGGGGGTGAAGAACCTGTCATTTAGTTGATCCGCCCGAACGTTGGTAGGCTGTAAAATACGTTAAAAGGGGAGGCCGTGGTTTATTGCAGACTTTTATCTCGATTGGAAAATTACCTATGAACATACCGATTCGCTTGAAGCTTTTTTTGATGATGGTTTTGGAGTTTTTTATTTGGGGCGCTTGGCTTCCGTTGATTTTTGGATATCTCCCCAGCTTGCACTTCACACCTGAGCAACAATCGTGGGTGCTGAATGCCTTCCCGATTGCGGCAATCGTCGGGATGTTTTTTAGCAACCAATTTGCCGATCGGAATTTTGCTGCAGAAAAATTTCTTTCCGCGAGTCATTTGATCAGTGGCCTGGCGATGATTGGGTTAGCTTTTACGAAAGACTACACGACTTTTCTGACCTTGATGTTCGTTCATTGTTTGCTTTATGTGCCGACGATTTCGATTACGAATTCGATTGCTTTCGCCAATATGAAAGATGCCAAGCAGGAGTTTGGGATTGTGCGGATGGGGGGGACGATTGGGTGGATTCTGGCAGCGTGGCCGTTCACATTTATCCTTGTGGATTGGGCGAAGGTGGATGCGGCGCAGACCCACGGGTTTGGTTCATGGTTGGGTACGGTATTTTCCTCGGGATTGACTGGGGAGGCACTTCAAAAAGGCACGACTTGGACTTTCATTGTTGCCGGAATTGCTTCACTGATCCTTTCGGCATTTAGTCTGATTCTTCCGCACACGCCTCCTAAACCGCCCAGCACAGAGGGCAATCAGCAGGCGTGGATTGAGGCTGTCCGCCTCCTGAAACATCCCTTTGTGCTCGTCCTTTGGGTGGTGACTTTTCTGGATGCCTTTGTCCATAATTGCTTCTTTAATTGGACGGGAACATTTCTGGGAACTGCCGTTGAAAAAGGCGGGGTGGGCATTCCTGGGAATTGGATCATGCCCGTGATGAGCATTGGCCAGATCGCGGAAATCCTCACGATGTTTATTCTCGGCGCCACCTTGAAACGTCTTGGTTGGCGTGCGACGATGATCGTGGGGATTCTCGGTCACGCCGCTCGTTTTGCGGTGTTTGCTTTCTTTCCCCAACATCAATGGACGATCATTTTGGTGAATCTCCTTCATGGAGTCTGCTATGCATTTTTCTTTGCGACCGTCTATATTTTCGTCGACGAGTTTTTCCCCAAGGACGTCCGAACGAGTGCTCAGGGTTTGTTTAACGTCATGATCCTAGGGGTCGGGGCACTGGTGGCAAATACGATCTGTCCAAAGCTGATTCAGAATACTTTTACGAAAGATGGGGTGATTGATTTTCAGGGTCTCTTCCTCGTTCCTTGCGGATGTGCGCTTGGGGCAGCCTTGCTTCTTGGACTATTTTTTCACCCACCAAAAAGTGGGAAGAGCGTGGGGGAGATGGGGCCGATGGTTCACTGAGTTTTGAACGCTTTTTTATGATAGATTCACCAATATTTTCGCTGATTCCGACTGAGCGCATCTTGATGGGGCCTGGTCCGAGTCCTGTTCCTCAAAGGGTACTTCGGGCGATGTCGAGCCCGACTTTAGGTCATCTTGATCCGCAATACCTAGCGATTATGGATGACACTTGTGCGATGCTTCGGGAGGTTTTTCGGACGAAAAACCCCCTGACTTTTCCAGTAAGTGGGACAGGGATGGCGGGGATGGAGTGTATCGCGGTTAATTTACTGGAGCCTGGCGACGAGGCGATTGTTTGCGTCAATGGGGTTTTTGGTTCGAGGATGAAGGATGTGATGGAGCGTTGTGGGGCAACCGTTTATGCGGTGGAGGCGGCTTGGGGAGAGGTGATTGATCTCGAACAAATCCGTGAAGCTCTGGATGCCCATCCACGGGCGAAGTTGGTGGGGATTGTCCATGCGGAGACTAGCACTGGGGCGCATCAGCCTTTGGCTGGCTTTGCCGACCTAGTGCACGCGCGTGGCGCCCTTTTGGTGGTTGATGCCGTCACTAGTCTGGGCGGACATGAGTTGCGGGTTGATGAGTGGGGAATCGATGCGATTTATAGCGGAACTCAAAAATGTCTTAGTTGTCCACCGGGGTTGTCGCCAGTGAGTTTTGGGGAGCGATCTTTGGCGGTGATGGATGGTCGTCGGACCAAGGTTCAATCGTGGTATTTGGACGTTTCGATGCTTCGAAAATACTACACGAGCGGGGCTGGGGCTGGTGGTGGGCGGGTGTATCACCACACGGCTCCGATCAATATGACCTATGCTTTGCACGAAGCCCTTCGGATTGTCTTGGAGGAGGGATTGGAAGCGAGGGTGGAGCGTCATGCGCAGATGCATCGGCGTTTGCGGGTGGGTTTGGAGGCTCTTGGGCTTAGTTATATTCCCAAGCATTCACTTTATTCGCTGAACTGCATTGGCATTCCTGCGGGAGTCGATGATGGGGCGGTTCGGCGGCGGTTGCTGGAGGAGTACGGGATTGAAATTGGGGCGGGTTTAGGTCCGATGGCAGGGAAAGCGTGGAGGATTGGATTAATGGGGCACGGCTCGACGGTCAGGAATGTGGACCTCGTTTTGGCGGCATTAAAGACCGTGCTTGGTTAAGTGGAGTGAGGTTTTTATGGGGTCAGATTTGATCGCGAGGCTGGCAGAAAGGTTGCCGCCGGGGCGGATTTTATCGGGGCCGGCTCATCTTTCCGCGTATGAAAGCGACGGATTGACGGCGTTTGCGGTTCGACCGATCGCGGTCGCGGTGCCTGAGTCGCAAGAAGAGGTGATCGCGATTGTGCGATTTTGTTTTGAGGAAAGTCTTCCGTTTGTGGCTCGGGGGAGCGGAACGAGTCTTTCTGGTGGCGCGTTACCGGTGGCGGGAGGGATTGTGATTGCGATGAGTCGGGTGAACCGGTTGGTGAGGATTGATCCTGAGGGGCGGGTGGCGGTGGTTGAGGCTGGGGTGATCAACGCCGATGTCAGCTTAGCGGTGCATCCCTATGGGTTGTATTTTGCTCCAGATCCTTCGAGTCAAACGATTTGCACCATTGGGGGGAATGTGGCTTTTAATTCTGGGGGGGCGCATTGTTTAAAATATGGGATGATGTCCAATCATGTTTTGGGGTTAAAGGCGGTACTTGGAACGGGGGAAGTGGTGGAGTTTGGCGGGGCGAGTCGGGAAACTATTGGGCCTGACTGGACGGGATTATTTGTGGGAAACGAGGGATTATTTGGGATTGCTTTAGAGGTCACGCTTCAGTTGTTGCCCAGAGCGGAACTCTTTCACACCGTGTTGGTTGGGTATGCAACTTTAGAAAAAGCAGGAGACGCGGTTTCGGCGGTGATCGCCAGTGGATTGTTGCCCGGCGCGTTGGAGATTATGGATGCGCTGGCGCTGGAAGCGGCGGTGGCGGCGGTCCACGCGGATTACCCACCGAACTCTGCGGCAGTCTTGATTGTGGAGCTGGAGGGGCCGCGAGAGGTCGTGGCGGTAGATCGAGTGCGTTTAGAGAAGATTTTATTGGAGAGCGGGGCGATGGAGATTCGAGTGGCGAAGAATGAGGTGGAGAGATTGGCGATTTGGAAGGGAAGGAAGAGTGCCTTTAGTGCGGTGGGGCGACTTTCGCCGGATTTTATTGTGCAAGATGGGGTGGTTCCGCGTCGGCGATTAGGCGAGGCGTTGCGGCGGATTGGAGAATTGGCGGGAGCGGCGGGCTTGAGGTGCGCCAATGTTTTTCATGCGGGGGATGGGAATCTCCACCCCTTGATCATGTATAATGGGGAGGAATCGGATGGGCTAGCGAAGGCGGAAGTCCTTGCAGGGCAGATTCTTCGAATGTGCATTGAGATGGGCGGATCGATTACTGGTGAGCATGGGGTGGGGATGGAAAAGCGGGAATACATGCCAGAAATGTTTTCTGCGGATGCTTTGGATTGTCTGCGGAGGATTCGGGGGGCTTTTGACCCGCGTGGGGTGGCTAATCCGGGAAAGATGTTCCCTGCGGCTGAGGCACCTGCCCTTACGCATCACGGGTTGCATCCGCTGGAAAAGGCGGGGATTATTTCGCGGGAATGAGCATGATTCTGAAACCATCGACGTCGATCGAGCTTGCTGAGGCGGTGTGCTCCGCTCCGCGAGTGTTGGCGGTCGGCGCGGGGACGAAGCCGAGATTATCGGCGGTTGGACAGGAGTTTGTGCGAATTTCTACTCGGGAACTTTCGGGAATTTTGGAGTATGAGCCGAGTGAATTTACCTTTACCGCTTTGGCAGGAACATCGGTGAAAGAGATTTCTGCTGCTTTGGCGGAGCGAGGACAATATTTGCCGTTTGACCCATTGCTGGTGGAGGCAGGGGCGACGATTGGCGGGACGGTCGGTGCTGGGT
>Ga0194055_10000388_pt1 | contig 35017 bp, 26 predicted proteins | sample SepL449m_MetaG_FD_155482 | JGI IMG/M metagenome (GOLD analysis project Ga0194055, IMG submission 155482) | Anoxic zone freshwater microbial communities from boreal shield lake in IISD Experimental Lakes Area, Ontario, Canada - Sep2016-L442-9m | ecosystem: Environmental > Aquatic > Freshwater >... | reverse complement strand
AGTATTTGTGACGACAAGCCCCCGAAATCAGTCCCATTGGCCTGACACCAACGGGCTGATCGTTCGAGAATGGGAATCCGACACATTTTTCAGTGCGCCCATGACGTATACAGCAAAAGAGTCGTGGGCTGGTGACCCTACATCCCGCCCAGCTTCAGGCATCGCCAAATCAGCAGGACATGCCGAAAGTGATTCACTGGGACTGGCGAACTCGACACCCCATCCTCGCGGAAATCGGCGAAGTTCTCCGAAGTCCTCGTGTGCCGCCTGATGACTTCCGGCGGAACCTGCGACACGCCTGTCAAACTTTGCGGCTTGTACGGAAAGTGCGTTTTGTAGCGGTAATTCACTCAACCACATTGCCCCACTTTTCCGAAAACTACGGATAACCGCTATAGGCGGAGTAACCGTTAAAGTCCCGGACTGCGCCGGGGCGACGGAATTGTTGATGAACAGGGTGGCGTGCGAGGTTTTCTCAGCAGTCGCTGGAGCAACCGATGAATCTTCGAATCAAGCGGTGTTTGGCCGGACTTATGACTTGGGCGGCATTGACGGGCGTCGCCGTCGCGCAATTGCCGAGCGAGTCTGAAGGGACCGTGAAACTGGGGAAACCTCCGGCAGCCGCGGAAGCGTCGCCGCAATTGAGTGAGGGGACCATACAACTGGGTCGCCCCCCTGCTCTGGCCCAGGCGCCACAGGTACCAGCCCCATTAAGTCCCCTGGAGAGCATCGCTCAGCCCTACGCTGGGGCCAATCAGGGAGGCGTGAATCCCGGAGGCTACTTCGGTGTCACCCCGGTTGATCGGGTCTTCCAGCCGAAGTTCAATGTCGACTCACGTGGCGGTGGACTCTACTACGGTGGTGGCTACACCAACATCGGAGCCTTCATTCCCTATGCCATCGAATCGGATGAAGCGATTGTCTTCCTGGACGCTCGTGGGCTCTTGACCTATGACAATCAGGGTGGTGGTGCCAACGTCGGGGTTGGTTGGCGCTGGTGGATGCGTGAGTATGACCGCATCGCTGGTCTGTCGGCCTGGTACGATAACTCGACCGGTGGGATCGGGTCCAATTTCAATCAAATCGGCCTGAGCTTTGAATCGCTGGGCCGGTACGTCGATTACCGGGTCAACGGATACATTCCGGCCGGTCAACACGATCATGCGGGAGCTTCAACACTCGCCGATACGGCATCGTGCCTGGGCAACAACATCGTCTTCCAGCGGACAACCCAGGTCGCCCAGGCCTTCACTGGTTTTGATGCGGAAGTCGGGGGGCCATTGCCACTCGTCGGTCGATACGGCGTGAATGCCTATGTCGGCGGCTATCACTTCATGGGTGCCGGTCAAGCAGGTGGAAGCTTCACGGGTGCAAGTGGTCGCTTCATTTCGCAGATCAACGAAGATGTGTCGTTCGGTGTTCAGTGGACCAAAGACCACACGTTCGGTTTCAACACTCAGTTCCAGGTCTTCGTGGCGCTGCCCGATGGGATGCCCAGCAAGTGGCTGCGAAATCCGACCGTCAAAGATCGCTTGACGTCATCTGTCTTCCGTCAGTTCCGGGCAATCACCCATGTTGACGCCGTCAAGACGAACGAAGCCGCGATCAATCCTCTGACGAACAAGCCGTACTTTGTCGCGTTCATTGATCCGAATATGACGACGGCAGGTGCCGGTACCGACGAGAAGCCATTCAACTCGATCGCCCAGTACAACAGTCTGACCGCAGCACAAAAAGCTGCATACGACGTGATCGTTGTTGACGGCCGCTCGGATGGCAAGAGCATCAACCTCGACACAGGACTGGGAACTGCTGCACCTGCCTTGGGGTTGCAGTTGATGAACAACCAGCACCTGTGGGGCGGTGGAGTCGCTCACTCGTTTGCGACTCCTGACGGGAAGACGTTCAGCTTCCAATGTTCCACATCGGCTTCGACGCCAGTCCTTGTTAACGAGCAGGTGGCCGGCGGCAACGTCATCACTCTTGCTAACAACAATGAAGTCTCTGGCCTGACGATCAACGGTGCGACACCGCTGGGCGTCCAGAACTTCGGGATTGTCAGCCAGGCTGGCGGAATTACAGGTGGCTTCAACATCAACAAGAATACGTTCATCAATAATCAGATGGGCGTGATGCTGACTCACAGCGGGAATGCTCTTGGTATTCTCGATACCAACACCGTCGTCGGTGGGCCGGCCACAGGTTCTGCGGTCGGATTCCAGTCGAATCGCGGGTTTGATGTGACGCAGACCAGCGGCACCCTGGATCTCTTGGCGCAGAAGAACACGATCAGCAGTGTGAAGAGTGAAGACGCCAATGGCAACGGTGTGCTCGACGTATTGAACGGCGAAGACACCAACAATGATGGTTTGTTGACCCTGGGAATCGGGATGCACTTTGTGGCAACCGGCCCCACTGCAGTCATCAATGCGAACGATCCCACCAGCACCACTCAGCCTTTGGGAATCCTGAACAACACTGTCAGTGGCAGCGGTGCCGGGATTCAATTGGAAGCGCTGGCTGGCGGCAAGTTCAACGCGGATGTTCAGGGGAACACCCTCAGCAATAACACGACAGGCTCAACCGCCACGCCAACACCTGGCTTTGGCTTCAAGGCGAATGCCGATGGTGTGGGCAGTTTGCTGACACTCAGTTCCTATACAGACAACACCACCAACGGCAACGAAGGTGCTGGTGCGATCCTGGCAGCGAGTGCTGGCAGCGGGTTGAGTGTGACCACGGATATCGTCGGTCCACCCGCAGGTGGTGCGACTACGGGAGACACCTTCAGCACCAACAAGGGTGACGGACTGCTCGTTCAAGCAGACAATGCTTCGATCACCCTCAAGGCGATCACGGGAACCACGTTTGGAACGAACGGCCAGAACGGTCTGGACCTGAACACGTTGAACAACGGTCAGATCACGATCACTGATCCGTTGACTGGAAATACCTTCACGGGTAACGGATTGAACGGGTTGCTCGTCAACGCTCAGTCGGGAACCATCAACGTTCAGGCAACATCGACGACCTCGAAGAACACCTTTACCAACAACGGTACAGGAACGACCGGGGCCGGTCTGAAATTCCAGACAGCTACGGGGGGTGTGATCAACACCGATCTCGCTGGAATCATCGCTACCGGAAACAAAGCTGACGGGATTGGCTTCTTCCTGGACGGCGGGACAATCAATGTTACGAACATCCAGTCGAGCGTCGCGACCGGTAACGGTCAGGACGGCCTGAGCATCGTCAACAGTAATGCAGGTGTCTTTAACACGGCTGCAATTGGCGGCAGCACTCCCGCGGTCGGCAACGACTTCTCGAACAACACTCGCGCCGGTCTGTTCTTCGGGGGAGTCACACCACAAACGCCGGTCGCCTTCAACAACATCTTCCAGATTTCCAACAACAACTTTAACCGTACAACGGCCGGTGTTGAGGGAATTCTGTTCAACACAACCAATGTAGTAACATCCGCCAGTGCAGGGGCCGCGACAGCTCTGACCCAGAACAGTTTCGTCGGTGGAGCCAACACGTCCGGTCGAGGCATCGGCGGTACAGTTGATGGTGGTGGTGTCCTGTTTGCACTTGGTGACAATAAGTCGTCGAACGCGAACACGTTTGCGAACAACAAGGATGCTCACATCGGCCTGATTCTGAAGGGTGATTCGGCCAACCTGTTTACAATCGACAACCATAACCTGTCGAGTGTCACAAACGGTACTGATACGACATTCAATGGGGATGGAGTTGCCTTCGTGGTGGAAGACACCGCAACGCTGGCTGGTTATATCCGCCGTTCAACCATTAACGGCAACGCCAACGACGGTCTGCGATTTGACGTGACAAACCTGGCATCAATTAACAGTTTCCTTGTCGGGGGTGCGACTCCCGATCTGGGGAACCTGATCCAGTCGAACCTGCAATATGGTATCGAAGTCACTCGAACGTCCGCGGGCCAGGTCAACGACTTCGAGATCCTCAACAACACCGTAGCGTCCAATGCTTTGAGTGGTATTCGATTGATCGCCGCCAACACGGCAAATCAAGATACCTATGTCATCAACCAGAACACGATCAAGACCAACGGATTTGACGGGATTGAACTCAATGTTCGTGCAGACGCGTCAATGTTCACGACAATCGACCAGAACGTGATTACAGGGAATGGAACAACACCAAATCCGATCTTCGGCAGCGGGATCCACTCGCTTGAACAGTCCAACACGGCGACCGACTTGCGATTCCTGGCCGGTCTCTGGACCCGCAACACAATTACCGGCAACAGACTGGACGGTATCGACCTGGATGCCTCGATGACGACGCTCGTTATCGGTGATCCCATTGACACGACAAAGGGTAACCTGATTTCGGCCAACCTACGCAACGGTGTCAATGTTGAAGGCCCAGGCCAGGTCACAATTGGCAGCAACGTCATCTCGCTCAACGGAACTGCGGGGACGATCGGGACCGCTAATGAAACTGCTGGTGTTAAGGCAAATGTCCGTCCGATCAGCGATCTGACGATCATTAACAATCAGATTGTCAACAACATCGGTGACGGGATTGAATACTCGATTGCCCAGGGCTTTGGCGGAAGCGGACAGGTACAGATCGTGAAAAACAACATCGCGTTCAATGATGGTCGCGGTGTCGACATCCTGAATCGCGCGAACAACCAGATCCAGGTGCTGATGGACCAGAATATTGTGAACCGGAACCTGCTGGAAGGGGTTTATGTCGTGAATACAGCCTCCTTTATCCAGAACCAGTTCAACCCCAGTACCGCAGCACTGGACCAGAGTGGAAACATCTTCAACGATCCAATCATTGAAATGCAGTTTACGAACAACGTGGTCTTCGGCAATGGAAACGCGACTTCGGTCTTCCCAACGGGTGCACCCGATGCAACAGGCCTGGTCGTGAAGGTTGGTACCAGCGGTTCATTCGCAAGTGCCACCGACAACGGCGGATTCGCAAGTATTGGATCTGTTATTGCCGTCGGAGGAAACCCGTTCGGCGAATCGACCGGACGCGGGGGTGTGACAATGACGGTTGATAACAACAGCTTCGGTGGTAACTTTGGTGACGACATCCTGTTCCAGTCGTTCACATCAACACAGACCCCTGGAACCGGAACGGCGTGGGATCCGCTGGCCGCACCTCCAACGTTTGACACCACGGGATATCGTAGCGATCCGCTCGCTCGACTGGACGTGCACTTCCACAATAACGTGTTCGATTCCACCGACGTGAACAACAGTTCGGGGATTTTCAATGCCAGTGCGACAGGTACCAACCAGCAGGTTGCCTACTACAACGATGCTGACGGGCTGTTCAAGTCTCGCTTGAACAACATTGCGAATGGAAACCCTGCATCTGCCGGCCCGTTCAACAGTGCCACTCGACGGCGTAACGCTCAACGTCAGGCTGCACGAATCCCGTTCTTCACCAATCCAACTTCGCTGGTCGGTTCCACGTACCTCTATCCTGGTATGGGTGACAGCACATTCCGAATCAGTACGGACAGCGACCAGACCCCGTTCCTCGTGGACTTCAATGTCCCCAACGGTTCGACATCGGATCAGAACGGCTTCAACTACTTCAATACGATCCTTGGCGAACGGCCATTCGGTTGGGGAACGTTCTAGTCGACGCCTGATCCACTTGGGATCACAATCCGATCGCCGCTTCCGAAATGAAGCGGCGATTGTTTTTTTATGACGACAACAGCGGCCATAAACGAAGTGGCCGTGCTGAAGTGGAAGCGGGAAATTGAGAACTGACGTCGTTCGATCAACACACTCGCAAGAGCTGTCAGATCAACGAATATCAGATCGCAATGAGTTCATCGAGAAGAAAATCGGCTTCCATGCCGAAGGATCATCCCTGATAGTCGCTGTGCCCAATCTGATGACTGGGGACACCGTGAACTCGATTTCATATCGCCCTGCATCCAAGCCGTTGGATGGCCAAGACCATCAATGATGGTGGCTCAGGCGTTCGACGGGCGACACATTAACGGCAGGACAGCCAGACCGCAAATGAGTGGTCGACTTTTTGAAGAACTTTTTTCTTGAACGGACACCAGTTGCCTTGGGTTCGCTGGTACATGTCCGCGATTCGAGCACAGCAGAAAAGCAGAAAAGCCCGTCTTCACGTGACTGAATGCGGATCGCTGAATGCTGACCGCTTGCACTCAGTCCGGGACGCTGGCCAGCGAACTGTTGCGAAGCTTCTCGCGCGAGCGAGTCAGAATCGGGCCGATGGAGTTCTCTGCGATTCCAAGCTCCCTGGCGATCTCGTGGTAGGTTCGGCCTTCCAGATGAAACATCCGGACGACTGCAGCTTCCGTCTCACTGAGGCCTTCGAGCATGCGCTGCACCAGTTCGCGATTTTCAATCCGCGTTGAGGCGTCGTCTTCGCCAACATGTGCTCGCTCCAGCGTGGAACCCGAGGCTTTCACATGCCCAAGCTCCTCGGCCATTCGCCGACGAATCATTTCGTGGACGACAATCCGACGGCAGATGATGGTGAGGTAAGTATTCAGCGTCGAGTCCCCACGAAATCGCCGCAGAACATCAGAATCATTCGCCAGCAGCGCCAGAAAGACGTCTGCCGCCAGATCATCAACGTCGTGCGTGGAGATCGCGATACTGCGAGCGTGCGCGGTGTGCTGAATAACCTGGACGAACAGTCCGGAAAAGCGGTCGACGAACGCTTTCCAGCCGCCTGGCTCTCGGTCCAGACAGCGGGATATCAATATTCGGTCTTCTTCGAGTAGAGGCACGGCAACACCTGTCGTTCAATAAACAAGCCCCGGCAACGAAATCCCCGCAAGGTCGAGCCTGGGTAAATCCTCCTCCATGCTCGTAACTCTATTCCTGAATTGCAGCTTCGGCAAGACGACTATCCGGAACAATCCCTTTTGATATAGTCTACACAGACTGGCAAGTCGGATTCCCGTCGGCGAGAATCTGACAACGCGATTCTTGACGCACTCTCAAGCTGGGCCTAAGATTTCGCCGATTTGTGGATGGAAAATGAAGTGATCCTGTTCAGCGGACACTTGGCTTCGTTGCCGCTGGGTGACCATCGCCTTAAGCTTTTTGACCTCAATTCTTACGTTTTCGGGAAAGTGAGTCTCACATGACGCATGTGGTCGCCGAGCCCTGCTTCAACTGCAAGTACACCGACTGTGTGACGGTTTGCCCCGTCGAATGCTTTTACGAAGGGGAAGCGATGCTCTTCATCCACCCTGAAGAATGCATCGACTGCGAAGCGTGCGTACCAGAATGTCCGCCCGCCGCGATCTTCCATGAAGACAACCTTCCGGCCGAATGGGCCGATTATAAGGTTTTGAACGCCGAAATGTCTCCCAACTGCCCAGTCATTACTGAACGTAAGGATCCAATGGGTCCTCCGATCGAAGGCAAGGGTGGTCACTGAAATTCGAAAACAAACCCCGCTTTCGGGCGGGGTTCGTTGATTCAGAGCCTGTCTGACGTGTCGTTGCGGGCTTTACCCAGGTAACCCGCATCGTCAGCAAAGGCGATTTTCTGGATGGGCAAACGCCATTTGTGTCTGGGAAGAGTGGTTCCGTTTTGAAAAAAGCAGCGGCCGTACGCTATCCGGGCAGCCCCTGCTAACGTAACTGCTTACCAGAGCAGTCTTTCCGCCACATCGTCTGCGCACTTCGAACCAACTAGTAACGCGGAACGGCAGGATCAATCACCTGCGACCATTGGTCGATTCCCCCCGCCATGTTCATGGCTTTTGCAAAGCCTTGCTGTCGCAGCCAGTTGGTGACTCGCAGGCTACGGCCGCCATGGTGACAGTGGACGACGATTTCGCTGTCGCGGTACGACTCCAATTCTGCGACCCGACCCGTGATTTCGCCCATGGGGATCAAGGTTGTTCCCGCGATCCTGGCAGTCGCATACTCACTTGCCTCGCGGCAATCGAGAAACAAAAAGGATTCCCCTGCGTCGAGCTTCTGCTTGACGGTCTGGCAATCGACTTCGAGTGGTGTCGTCACGATTCTATTTCCTTTGAGGACTTCGCGGCAGGTGGCTGCCACACCATGAATATGCATCCCGAAATCGGCCGGAACACACGCACGTACTGATAAATTCTAGTCGATCACTCGCATTCGTTGACCGAGTTCCCGCAAGACTTCCACATCACTAGCCGGTCGAACGGTTGCACGCGGATGAGTCCGATCACAGCCGATCCAGCCGCGCAGCTTCAGGAATTGGGCGCACGAATGTTTGTACGCACTTGAAGGGGTTCGGAAAGCGAAATACCCCAGATACTGAAGCTGGTCATTCAACTCGTAAAATCGAGGATCTCCCGATTCCCAGTACGTATCGCGAATCGCAAACAGGTCCGGCGCGAAGCTGCTGAGCCCCAGCAGATAGTCGCTGCCATACATGATCATGTCGATCGCGAAGTCATTTCCTGTGTAGACTGCAAAGTCGGGACGCTGGGCGTTTCGCAATTTCAGTCGCTCCCATTCGGGTTCTCGATGAAATGACGAATGCTTGGCCCCCACGCACTGCGGGATCGACATCATTCCCGCATAAGTCTGCAAGTCGTAAATAGCCCCGAAGGGAGCCAGATCTGTTGTCAGTTCAAATCCGATAAACTGATCGCTGACTGTCGCGAGTCGCTGATAGCTGCGCACGATCTCGGGACCCGGCTGTCGCGTCAATCCGTACGATTGAAAGATCGCAGGAGTCCCTCCCTGTGATTGAATCGCATCGATCCGCTCGGCATATCCATCAAACGAGAATGCGTCCCCGATGCGGTCTGCGACGAATGCTCCTGCCACAAACGATCCGCCTGCGACGACAGCACGAGTCCTGCGCAGTACTTCATTTTGAACGGTATGGTCGATCAGGTCCACATAGCCGGTGTCCATATTCACCGCGGGAGTCAGCCCCGCGCCAGCAGTCCGAGCAACGTGGGCTTCAAATCCAGCCCAGTCCACGCCGCCGGTTTCCGTAAACGGCAGGAGCACCGCCGAAATTCCCGTCACTCTGCGTCGGGGTTGAAGCATCGAGATCGGATCCATCGTAATTACAGTCACTTTCCCTGCGTACTTGATCGGATGCTGTTAAAGAAGCGCAATGCCTTTTTCACGCTGAAGTAAGTCAAACCGGGTGCCGGGGCTGGAGCGTCTTCGCGAAGCCCCGGAAACCACTACCACGCTAAGACCGGGGCTTCCCTTCGGCCCAGCCCCGGCCACCCCCACTGGTCACGAATTCAGCTTCGTCAATTGTTCTGCCCTCATCGTTCCGTCAGATGCTGCGAGAACTATTCCTCTTCAACCTCTGCCTGTAACTGGCACCAGCGATCTTCGGCTTCGGCGAGCTGACTTGTGAGTGCTTCGACCTCATTATGCAGCCGCATTGCTTCGGCCGCGTTGGACGTCACCAGCAACTCGGCACTCGCCTTCTTCTTCTGATCATCCAGCTTCGCAATCGTCTTTTCGACTGTGGAGATTTCTTTCCGCACAGCGCGCTCATCTCGCCTCGGGGCTCGCGGTGCCACCGCAGCAGCCTTTGCCACGGAGGGCGGCGCTTTGCTCATTTGTGTTGCCAGTTCGCGTTCGCCGTCGTCGATTTCCTTGTTAACCGCGTACAGATAGGCGTCATAGCCTCCGCCGTAGTTCGTCACATGTCCGTCACGCACTTCAATGACGCAGGTCGCGACACGTTTCATGAAGTGTCGATCATGTGTCGTGAAAATCACGGTCCCCTTGTAGTCAATCAGAGCTTGAGCCATTGCCTCCACGGTATCGACATCCAGATGGTTGCCAGGTTCGTCAAGGACCAGAATGTTGTGTTGGCTGAGCAGCAACCCCGCCAGGCAAAGGCGGGCGCGTTCTCCCCCGGACAGAACCGAGACCGGCTTGTTCACTGCTTCACCGCGGAACAGCATCGCCCCGGCAATATCCAGAATTGTCTGGGCCTTTGTCATCCGCGCCGCTTTTCCTTCCAGGTATTGAAAGACGGTCTGCTTCTCGGGAAGGCTGGTGTAAACATGCTGGGCATAGGTCCCGATGTCGCAACCAAACCCCCATTTTGTATCACCCGCCAGTGGTTTCAAAGAGTCGACCACCGTTCGCAGAAACGTTGTCTTCCCCTGGCCGTTATCCCCCACGATTGCCGCTCGTGACCCGTGATCAATTTCGAGGGTAATCCCTTCCGCAACACGCCGCTCGGCATACCCGATCGCCAGTTCGCGGCAGCGAAACGCCGCACCATTACGCGGTTCGACCTGAGGGGCTCGGATGCACGCGGTCGGCTCATCCACGGCGATATCGGCAAGTTCCAGTCGCTCCAACTGCTTGGACTTGGAACGAGCCTGGGTGGCCGTACTGGCACGAGCCTTGTTCTTGGCAATAAACGTTTCCAGGTCGCGACGCTTGGCCAGGATGGCAGCGTTCGACCGGACGACATGCTCGTGCTGCTCTTTCTGGTAGTTCAGGTACGCATCGATCTTGCCGGGGTACATCGTCAGTTCGCCACGGGTCAGGTCGAGTGTATGGCTGCAGGTTGCCCCCAAAAATGCCCGGTCGTGTGATACGATCAAGCACGCTTTCTGGAAGTTTCGCAGGAAGTGCTCAAGCAGAATCTGCGTTCGCAAGTCGAGGAAGTTGGTCGGTTCGTCCAGCATCAGCAGGTTGGGTTCGTGCAGCAGCAGCGCCGCCAGTTTGACGCGAGTCTGCCACCCCCCTGAGAGCTTGGCGATCGGGCCATCCAGATACGCCCCTTTCAGTTCGAACTGGCCAGCCACTTCGCCGCATTTCCATTCCGGTTGCCCGCTGTCACGGATCAGAAAGTCATGAGCGGACTCGCCAGGCAGAAAGGGATCGTGCTGACGCAAATAACCGATCTGCAGGTTGGGATGGCGAATAACCTCGCCGCTGTCGAGTTCCTCTTCACCAAGCAGCACGCGCAGCAGCGTACTTTTCCCGGCACCGTTACGTCCGATGAATCCGACCTTCACATCGTCCGAGAACGTCGCATCCGCTCCATCCAGCAACACTTGCTCACCATAGCTCTTGTGAGCATTCCGAATCTGCAACAACACAGCCATCAGCCGCAACCCCTCCTCAAAGAATCTACACACGCGGCGACAGTATAACGCAATCGCGTGAGATTTGGAGACTGGAGGCAATCAAGGCTGTGCGATGGCCCAAAGCGACAATCTACGATGCGGATGAACTGCCGCGGCCTTCCATTTGAATTGCTGTCCAGATTCCTAAGAAGCATCCCAAAGGAAAGCAGCTCAGCATTACGATCTTGAACCAAAGGGGATAAGGCAGTTGCGTGACATTGAAAACGATGGCAATTCCCAGAAGCAGGGTGACTGCGATTCCGGCCATGAGGTTTCCGAACCGGTTCGCAATCCACACGCCACCGAAGGCAATTGCACTCCAGAGGATCACGACAACCCCAGGACCCAGTGTGGATATCGGGCGACATGCTGGCACATTTCGTCCATTGTCCCCTGAAAATCGGCCGGGATGGGGTGGACAACGGAACTGAAGGCTTCCACGGCAATTACCAGGACGAATGACAGTCCCATGCCCAGCACCACTCCAAGACCGGTCCTAAGTACTGTCTTCACTGGAATTCCTCTCCGATTTCCGCAACCCAAGCAGGCTGATTCCCAGCAGCAGACAGGTCGGCCCTTCGATCGCAATCCACCACAGGGGTAAACCTTCGCTGCAATCGATCATGAACACGACGATCCCCTGAATCGCCATGGCCCAGCCCAGGAACGCAATCAATTGGGAATAGCGTTGGATGTCTCGTGAAACAAACCAGAGTAAAATACCAAACGACGCGAACCAGAGAGAAGTCGTGCGGGCGAGATATCCAGCAATGGGAGCTGCTGGAAACGGACCTAGTCCCAGCAATTCGTGACAGCCCGCCAGCCAGGCACGCGGTGCAACCACTGCAACTGCGGCAGCGATGTTGACGACGCCTAACCCGCGCAACAGCCATACGAGGCCACTCATTCGCTGTGACATGAGACCTTTCCTGACGCTGTTGATGTGATTCTCTCCCACTCATCCTTCAATCGCGCGTCGCATCGGCCGAGATACGGATAGAGCAACGACAGGCCAGCGAAAAGCAGGCCCAGGCCGCCATATGCGGGGGCGAGATGCCACAGGCTTGTATATCCGACCGCCAGATGAACCACGATCGCGGCTCCATAGGCGGGAATCCCGGACAGCAGCAGCATCCACCATTGCCAGCGTGCCCCTTCTCGAAATCCCCAGAGAGCCGTGAGCAGGACTGCGATCCCAGTGGCGATCAGAGTTCCGCCAAAGCTGGCACGGTCATGTGCGATCAACGGAATCAGCCGCGGATTTGCCTTGGAGAGATCGCTCGCACAGATACTCATGAATTCCAGATCCTCCGGAACGAAGACCACCGTACAGCCAACGCCCGAGATGATCAGCCCTGCAGTCACCAGAACTGCCCCATGGATCACGAATGACAACTGACCCCACTGTCCCCAGCGCCACTCGGGTGTCTCACGCAGGTTCGGTAGCGAGGTAAATTCTGGTTTCCCAAGTTCCCCCTGCCACGCCATCAGGCTGAATTGAAACATGATGGTTGAGACAAACGCGTGAAACGGGTCGAAATATCCAAACCCCAGAAACGAAAAGAACGTGGCGAATCCGATAAGCGCCGATACCATTACCGCCACCATCGCCCAATGGTGGCCTCGCCGGATTCCGTACCAGGAGAGAAACAGATACAGGACTGCGACCGCGAACATGGTCCCCGACAGCGTGACGCGATCATGTTGCATGAATGCCAGCAGCCGGGGATTAATCAAGTTCAGTTCGGCTCGTGACATGCCAACGAAAACTTCGTCATAGGACAGAACAACGTGAGTACTCGCGATCCCCACGGCCAGGAGTCCGCCGAAGAGCATCGCGGCCCCTTGAATAAAGGTCCAGAACCAGGCGAATTTCTGAATCGGGATTTTTTGGTCTTCGTTCTTTGCGACGTCAGGTGTCGAGGCATGATCCGCATACAGCACCGCTTCATTGATTCGTTTGGGAAGTCCAGGACCTGAAAAGACCAGGCCGGAATCGACGACAACGCAGTTGGCCCCCTTTTGTCTCAACTCCAGTGCATCAATCGGCTCGTGAACTCCACCAGCAATCAATGAGATCTCGCGTCCATAAGCTGCTCGCAACCGGGCCACGGTTGCTGACACTGCGCTCAGTGCCTGCTGGCCGATGATCGAGCCCCCTGAAGAGCCTGCGACTCGACCTTCCACCATGACCCCACGACATCCCGCTGCGATGGCCTGGCCGACGATGAGCTGGAACTGTTCCGAATTCAGATCGGCGCGAATCGAGAGCCAGACAGGACGAACTGATCGTGAATCCGCGGCGCACTCCAGAACTTGCTGAACGTGCAGGGACCAATCGCCTGCGGACCAGTTCGAATGCAAGGCATGATCGGACGTGGCAAGAATGAATCCGTTCACCAGTGGAGCCAGCCCTGTCAGCATCGCACGGCAATCTGCGGTTGCGCCTTCGCAGGTCGCATCGGTTGCCACAGTTAGCCGGGCCAGGTACTGGGCGGCGTCGGATCGTGTTGACAATCGGCCGATCCAATCGTCGAGACTGTCGGCATCGGGTTCAGCAGGCACCCGGATCGATCGCTGCTTAATGTTTAACTCGACTGGCTGCGTTACGCGTATTGCCTGGCGTGCGACCGGGCCGACTTCGATGAGTCCCACGCCGAACCGCGCCAGGGCTTCCGTTGCGGTACCGTGCGGATCAACCTGATGTCCGATCATGACGGGACCGGAAATATCCAGTCCTTGCTCCGTCTGGCTTAACCGCCGATCGGGACGCATATGCCCCATCAGATCGATCACTGTAGAGCCGAACGGGAACCGGCTGAGTCGTCCCATCGCATTCAAAGCCAGATCCCTGCCTGTTTCCGCGGAAAACAGAAACAACAGGGGCTGGAAGACTGTGCGATAGGACCAGTCAGGCATAGTCGGCGCGATCCATATTCCCAAGTATCAGTTGCAGTGATCGATAATGACTCGACCGCAACAGCGATGGCAGGTTAACGGATTCGCACCTCACCTCCAAGAATCGCCGATCGAATGCGTCGAAGTCAGAAATCCATCTGGCAACGCAGGTCAAACATGTTCGTGTGGTTCCCCAGAAACGAGGCCGCTGGAGTGTTTGTCGCAGGTCCACCAGCCGCGTAACGGAAGTTGGATGCCGAGTAGATGTAATTGAACTGAATTTTCCAGTACGGATTGAGATACCAGTTCAAGCCCGCCGTGTAATCGCTCATCTGGCCACCGCGGATATTCTTGTCGTTCAAATCGAGATACGAATATCGCCCGGCGACTTCCCATGCCCCCCAACCGCAGTCCTCTCGCCACGGGCCGAAGTTGTGTAGCGGAATAATTCGATCGATCGCTCCTGCCTTCCGGTCGTAGGGGCGATGCTCACCCGTCAGAAAGTAGCCCGTCTGAGCATAGACACCCGGGAGGACTGCCATTGATCCACCACCAATATTCTGTGTTCCGGCAACATTTGCCGCTTGATCCACCAGATTGACCATGGCTTCGGACTGGAAGGAGAATGGGCCGTTCACCCACAGAACTTCAGTACCAAGCACGTTGAAGCTGTTCACCCCGATGTTGCCCGTGTTGACGAAGAATGGTGTTCCGTTAAATCCTCCGTGCGCCGCTTGGCCGCTCGATCCGACCGTGCCAGGTGCGTTTGCGCCGATGTACATTTCGGGAATCGAACGGAAGATGGTCTTCTTGTCAGGGGGGGCATTAAAGTAGTGCCCGAGTCCCAAATGCAGGTACTCACGTCCTTTGCTGGCTTCATCGTAATAGGGGAGGTACGTGATACGTTCTGCCGTTCCCCAACCCCCCGCCGTCGAAACTGTGCCACCGAATTGATCCTGCCCAGTCTGGAAGACCGACGCTGCCCAGGTTGAGGAAAGGTCTGCCGAGTTGTTATAGAATCCGGTCCCCAGATGACGGAACGGTGTGAATGCCTGGAAAAGAGACGATCGTTCCACAAATGTCGTGTATCGGAAGCTGCTGACCACTTCCAGACTGAACGGTTGTTTCCACTGGCCGATTCGTACGGTTCCCAAACCTGGAATCTGTGTTTGCTCGACCCAGACATCGGTAAACGTGGGACGGCCGAAGAACGCAAAGTCCATCTGAAAGAAGTAGTTGGTCGATTCTGTCAGACTTCCCTTGGCAGAGAGTCGTGCCCGGCGGAAGTCGGATCCGTTCTGAATCGTCCCGTAGGCGGTCTTGCTGTTCTCATCCTGATTGAAAAACCCGGTATCCGCCTGGAAGACTCCATTGATCTGAACAGTCGGGTAAGTTTTCTTATTCAGCCGGTCCAGAATCCCGGACACGCTGCCATGCAGTGCCGAGATATTCTGATCCTGGGTCGAGTCCGAGAGGTTTGGTCGCCGCTGCAAATATTTTTCGATCAGACTTTCGATGTGTTTGTCGTCTTCGCTCAGAGGTTCGTTTTCTTCGGGAGCAGGCGGGACGGGAGCAACGTCGATTCCAAGCGTCTGCTTGGGCACCATCGCGGTACGTAGCTCGCGATTATCCTCTTCCAGTTGCTCGATCCGTTGGCGCAGCTCTTCGAATGGATCGCTTGCGACCGCAGTCGCGGATGCATGTCCCATCGCCGCAACGACTAGAGCGGTTGCGCCTGCGCGCAGCAACCCACCGCAGGCCGACTTCCATGTCAGAACCATGTCCGAATCCAATTCGTGAGAAACAGGAAAGCGATGTCGTCGGGATTCTGGTGTGAGCCCGCAGACAAGAATAATTATCGGGTTCAGTCTGCAATTCGCATGACAGTGGTAGGTTGAATCCTCTTAAGGTTCAGGGATTCGCCATAAGTGGCGGATCAAAAGTATGTTGCAGATCTTGCAATCAATACACATTTTGTCGCGGTGTACCAGATTCTGGTCAATTTACTGGTGAAAATCAGTTCAGCTCGTGAACGAACATACCTTACGCACCCGATGGGACTAAAGTTACCATCATCGTTCTGCCTCACAACGCATCCGTACCGTTCGTCAAATCAATTTCAGTGGGCAGAACGATGTAAGAGCTCTGAACCAGGATTCTTCATCGTTCTGCCCCACATCGTTCTGCCAATGTCTGGCTTTCATGAACTTGAAAAGCAGACCTTCGGTCGGCGTTTCGGCAGGGTCGGGGGACGTCAGCAGACTCGCGGCGATCACGGTTTAACCCATCAGCCGGAACGCGCTAGCGTCCGGTTCGAACCGTGGACTGGCACCCTGCGGCTGATAGTCTTAACCGGAAGCTTTGCCGTAATGAAACACTATCAGCGAGAAGAGGAGACCTTCGGTCGCACGTTTCGGCGGGGTCGGGAGACCCGCGCCGATCCCGGTTTCCATCGGTTTCCAAGGCCATGCCATGACGTGATGACGGGTGTTTGATATGTTCCATCCACCGATACCTTTTCGCGGCGTTGCTATTCGCCACCAGAATCGCTTCCACGCGAAACATGACCTCAACCTGATCAACGCCGGCAATCCTGGAAACCGACATGAACCCGATCATCCGTTTCTTCTGTGTCGCCCTGCTCCTCATCAGTTGTCCGGCAATAGCCACGGCTCAGAAAGTGGGGTTGAGTGATAGTGTTGAGCGACGAGCCGACGAAACATGGAAGATTGCCCTGCAGATCTGGAACTACGCAGAACCGGGGTACCAGGAGATTCAATCCGCCAAGCTGCTGTCAGACCGGCTTGAGCAAGCAGGTTTTGTCGTAAAGCGAGGGGTCGCTGATATCCCCACGGCGTTTACCGCCACATTCGGTGAGGGAAAGCCCGTGATCGGCATTATGGGGGAATACGATGCTCTACCCGGATTGTCTCAACAGGCAGTCCCAGAGCAACTGCCACGCGCCGGAGCCACTTACGGCCACGCCTGCGGTCACCATGTGTTCGGAGCAGCCTCCATGTCCGCCGCGATTGCATTGGCCGAACAGATCAAATCGGGACAGATTCGCGGGACAGTCCGGTTTTATGGTTGCCCGGCCGAGGAAGGTGGCAGCGGTAAAACATTCATGGTACGAGCCGGCTTGTTTAACGACTGCGACGCCGCTCTGCATTGGCATCCGTCGGGGCGAACCAGTGCCGGTGATGGCTCGTGTCTGTCTCGAGTCGCTGTGAAGTTTCGATTCCGTGGAAAGAGTGCCCATGCGGCCGGTTCTCCCGATCAGGGACGATCGGCTCTGGATGCCGTCGAACTGACCTGTCATGCCGCCGAATTAATGCGGGAACATACGCCCGACTTCACTCGCATCCATCACGTCATCACTGCTGGTGGGGGTGCCCCCAACGTCGTGCCAGACTTTGCGGAAGTTTTTTTCTACATCCGGCATCCCAAATCAGAAGTCGTCAAAGAACTCTATCCGCGCCTGCTGAAGTGTGCACAAGGAGCTGCCATTGCCACGGAAACGAAGCTGGAAGAAATGTATCTGGGTGGAACAATGGAGATTCTGCCGAACGACACCTTGTCCCAGGTGACGATGTCGAATCTGCGACAATTGAATGATCTGAAGTACACAGCCGAAGAAACTCAATTCGCCGCACGCATCCATTCCACACTCAGTAAGCCTTTGCCGCTTGAGTCACTCGCACAGGTATTTGATACCAGCGGCGACATCGGCAAGGGTTCGACTGACGTGGGTGATGTTTCCTGGGTCGTTCCCACCGCCGGATTCACAACGGCATGTTACGTCCCCGGGACCAGTGCCCATTCCTGGCAGGCGGTCGCCGCAGGAGGAACCTCGATCGGTCGCAAAGGGATGCAACTCGCCGCTCGAACGATGGCTGCGAGTGCCTGGGACCTGTTTCAACAACCACAAACTCTGGCCGCGGCCAAGGCTGAACACGCCCGCCGCATGGGTGGACGAAAGTACGATCCCCTGCTGCTGCCCGGCCAGAAACCGCCGCTCGACTATCGGGATTCACCAACAGGAGCAAACGACTAAAGTTGTTGCTTTTGTTTCGGCGGAGACTGGAGACGATCTTGAGACCCGCGCCAAACAGTGTTTGACCCATCAGCCGGAACGCGCTAGCGTCCGGTTTGAACCGTGGGCTAGCGCCCAGTGGCAGGGTGGGCTCGGTTGCCGCGGTTGCCGCTTCGGCTACCGGGGTGACGAAGTCACAGGAAGTTTGGAAAGTTCGAAACGGGGTAAACTTCTCGTCGCGTTGCGACCCAGGTAGTCCGAGGACGGCCAACGTGGGCCCGCCTGCGAAGGCCCAACCGTTTCTGGCATCCATTCAGGATGCGTTCTTGCGAGGCAGACCTGTTCCGGGGGTTTCCGCTTCGCTGCAACCCCCGGCTACGTTCTTTGATCGCTTCGCGATCATAAATCCCCTCGCTACAGTCCCTGCCATCCTGCCGAAACCGACTTCGGAAAATGGCAATCACGGGACGTCGAATTCGAAGCTGAGGCGGTGACGCAGCACAACACGACGTGAGGCATTCCTGACGCCGAAGGCGTCACAGATCGTAGCCGGGGGTCAAAGCGAAGCGGCGCCCCCCGGATCGAGGAACGCGATCACACAAAGCATCCTGAATGGATGCCAGATCTCGTCATATCAAGGACTCCGAACAGTAGAGGACATAGGCGTCGCCGTCACCGCTCCGCTCATGGAAACCCCAAGTTTAGCCTGCAAAAATGCTTCACAGCGTTGCCCTTTGGGCCACAACCCATGTGCGGGTCATGATCAGAGCCTGTTATTCGGCTTGAGCTTCAACATACGGGCAAGCCATTGAAAATCTTCTGACTCCAGAAACGACATCCAACCCGTCAGCATGATCCAGTGAAACAGGAACAGATACATCGCATATTCGCAGGCCAGGTGGAATGCGAGCACGATTCCCAAGGCGATTCGGCGCGTAGGCCTGAACCAGATCAGCACGGGGACGATAAATTCCACAGCCATCGTTGACCAGGTCAGACTTCGCATGATCAACGGTGATTCAAGCAGACCTGATGGAATCGGAAATCGGCCCCAGTATTCATCCAGTCGACTGACGTAATAGAGCGCCGTTCCGTCGCGCCAGGGAGCCCCCAGCAGCTTGCTCCACGCGGCCGAGAAGTAGATCATCGCCATCTCAATCTGCAGCAGACGCAGTGACCATCCATCGACAAGTATCGGTTGCTCCTGCGGCACAGGTCGAGGTTCCATCCGAGAATCCACGGACCATGTGCTTCCCAGCGGCATGAAGATCAGCAGGAAGCCGATGATGCGAAAGAGAGTATCTTCACCATCGAAGATGAGAATATTCCGATGCTGAAATGAGACCAGCCAGACAAAACAGCAGATGGCTTGAAGTCGCGGTTTCCATCCCACAAGTAATGCAACGATCTGGCAGAGAAACAGACCATACACGACTCGCAACGTTACCTTGTCCGCAGGAAGAATCTGGAACAGTGACAGGCATTTGACATCGATTACCTGGCGGGAACTCGCCAGCGTCATGACCCCTTCGTCCGAAAACCATCGATCGAGATCGGGCCACCAGCAGAGGACGTTGATCAGCAAGAGCACGGCATAGCCGATGCGCACGGTTGCCACTGTGCGAACATCAGCGGGAGAGTGCAAAAACTCACTCGCATCAGAGTACCATCGGGAAATCTGGCGGACCGCGAAACCGACCAACGGTTCGACTCCAAAAGACTGGTGTTGATGTGCCAGCGATGATCGTACTCAAGTCATCAGGTCAGTTCGCGTATCGGCGTACCGTTTGTCAGAATCGAGATCGGCCGACCGGCAAAATCTGAAAAGGCATGATTGGGGTCGATCTGAAGATGACGGTAGATCGTCGCCAGCAGATCCTGTGGCTTCAAGGGACGCTCCGTCGGATATTCTGCCTTGGATGTTGTGGCACCGATTACCTGTCCACCACGAACGCCGCCCCCGGCAATCAGGGCCGACATCGCCGAAGGCCAGTGATCTCGTCCAATGCAGCCATTGGCCTGCGACAGCTTGGGAGTCCGGCCGAATTCCCCCACCGCGACGACCATGATCTGACGATCCAGACCGCGCGCATGAATATCATCGACCAGAGCGGAAATCGCCGGGTCCATGTACTGGGCTCGCAACTTCATTCCGGTCGTCAGATCCCAGCCCGGCTGCGCATTCGCGTGATCATCCCAACTGAAATAAAGCGGCATCCCCGATTTGGGTGCGAGAGCATCAATCGTGATCACTCCGGCCCCCGCTTCCGCCAGTCGCCGTGCCAGCAGGCAGCTTTGGCCCCACAGATGGCGACCATAGCGATCCCGCGATTCTGCCGTTTCCTGGTTCAGATCGAAGGCATCTCGAACCGCGGGACTCGTCAGCATCGAGAAGGCCGCGGAACGGAACTGGTCCATTCCCTCCAGCGAACCATTCTGATCCAGATTTCGCTGAAAGCGGTCGAACTGCTGAACCAGCACGCGCCGTTCGTCCAGACGTGTCCCGTCTGTCCCTGCGGCCAGCGAGAGATTCGGTACGGCGAAGTTTTCAACCGAAGGATCGCCTGTGACAAACGCTTTATGGCTGAGTCCCAGGTAGGCGGGTTGCGTCATGAACGGTTGAGTCGGAATGCCGACATACTGCGGCAGTCCATCCCCCCGCACCCCTCGTAATCGACTGACGACCATTCCCAGATCGGGATGATCGGACTTCGCAGTCGATGTCGGATCGGCCACGAGTGGCGTCTTACCCGTGAGCAATTCGATACTGCCATCGTTGTGCGACGACATTTCATGATGCAGCGATCGCACGATCGCCAATCGATTCATTCGTTGGGCGAGTTGCGGAAACAGTTCGCAGATTTCGATTCCAGGAGTGGCAGTCGGATCGCCTGGAAGGGACCGCGATAGTCAATCGGCGACTGAGGCTTGGGATCAAAGGTCTCCAGTTGACTCGGCCCACCCCACATCCAGAACAGGATCAGCGACGGATTGGCGGTCGAGTTTCCGGCACATGCCCGCGCAGCAAGTAAATCGGATAGGCTCAATCCCCCCAGACCCAAAACACCCGCGCGCAGGAATTCTCGACGCGATCGCGGATGTAACGCACGGTTTGCAAAGTTCGCAGATTGCCGCTGTTCTGCCATGGGTAGCCCGTCGTCAGATTACGAATCTTGATCAAACCGCGAGGGTCACGGCTACGAACCCGCACTCAACACCGGACGCCAGCGCGTTCCGGCTGATGAGTCGAATCCGAAAAATGAGTCGTGACGATTCAGTAGCCGAGATTCTACCGATTCACCAGCCCTGCAACTACGTCCATCACCGCGTCCCGTGATTCATTCGGGTTGCCACAATCGCAACCGTTCGATGATCGTCAACTGTTCGGCACTGCCGCTGGAAGTAATGTCTGGCGAGTCGGGTTGCACATTTCATTCGACTCAACGGGGGTTCCGTTGGGTGACGACACCTGGGTAGAATCGACCGTGCTGCAATTCGGGTTGGAATCAACTTTAGGCCGCGAGGTCGACTTCAAATCCGACCCTTAGTTCCTCCAGTTGGGGACGCCAACGACAACGAAGAGTCCTGCGGTGTCACAGTAACTTGCAAGTGCATTTCATTTTGGATGAGACTCAAAACGTGACATTGATCCGCATTCACATTCGCAGGCCTTTTGCGATAACACTTCTGGTGATCACACTCGTTGTGGGCATTGCAAGTGTTGCTCTCTTCACGACTTTTCGTACAGGGCACATGGCTACCCGAGACATCTCGTGGAATCAGCGTGCGCTTTTAATGAAGTGTGCTCTCGTGCATGTCGCGAATGAAATAGACATGGATATTCGGCACGTTTCCGTGGACCACGAGACTATGTGCGGTGATATCGATCAAGGCGGCGCCTCAAATATAGGAGAACGTATGAAGCGTCTTGGGCATCGCATCCCTTCAGGATGGGGTGTCCTGTTGGCTCGTGCCAATTCAACTAGCGAACTGCTTCCCGACAATTTCTTTTCGTCGTCGCCGACGCAGATGGTTGAGGTGACCGTCACACATAAATCGAGTTCTCCAAACAGCAGACCCCCGAGCAAACATTGTGAATGCATTGTGTCGTTGCCGCTCGTCGTCGTTGGAGATCAGGAATTGCTTGGGATTGTGTGGTACTCCTTCATGGGCTCAAATGGAGGAGGAAATGGTGTGGTGGTATGTTCTCAGGCTGCCGGCAGCTCGGAATGGGTTGCTGTGCAACTCAACCCAATAGGTGTTTATTAGTATCGTTGCCCACATTGCAAGAGTCGATCACAGAAGCATCAAATTTTGGAGGAGATCAATGGTCAATACTTTTTTTCTTGCTTCAAAAACAACAAAGAGTCTTGCCCTTTTGTTGATGTCCCCAGAAGAGCGTGTTAGTTCTCTGCCGGTTTTCGGCCTGACGACCGTTGGGCCTTCGGTGCATTAGCGCCACGTTCCTGGCCCGAAGGGGATGGGCTGAGTGAACAACGGACCCATTGGGCCAACGGGCCGTTGGTGTCAGGCCAATGGGACTGATTTCGGGGAGCTTGTCGTCACAAATACTCCGAAGGAGTTACGTCATATAGCCCAGGGTTGCCGCGTTTCGCGGCTACCCTGGGAATGCGTGCAGGAGACTCATTTACCCAGAATGGGTTACGTCAAGAATGATGACGGAACCCCGTTGGGGTACAGGAGGGGAATCGTCCAGACCCAGGGTAGCTCACTTCGTGAGCAACCCTGGGCTTTAAGACGCAACTCCGTTGGAGTTGAAGAGCACTTCTGGATTGTGAGTATTGGTAGCTGGGGCTGGTGCGATTGAACTTAGTTACAGGTCTACGGAGGTCTACGGGCGGAAGGACGGACGTTTTTGGCGGGACTCTTTGATGTTGGAAACGACGGGTAGAGGTCGTTACGTTAGAACAAAGGGGCCAAGACTCTTTGAAGGAAACAAAGAGTCTTGACCGGCCTGACCACTTTGATATGCCCGCAAGCCAACATCCAAGGGAGAGGCCGTGTCCCGCTGTCCGTTCGGGTTGCCAAAATGTACCCACTACGAGCCAATGACTTCGCAGATTCGAACGCAGAATTTGTCGTCGACAACAATGACTTCACCACGAGCGATCAGTCGGCCGTTGGCCAGGATGTCGATCGGTTCACCCGCTTCTTTATCCAGCGTGACGACAGAGCCTTCGCGCAGGGCGAGCAGATCTTCGATCGTCAGTTCCGCTCCACCGAGCTCCAGCGTGACATCCACTTCGATGTCGCCGACGACCGACAGCGGCAGGCCGTTGGGACCGAGTGGCGAGCGAGGCGCCGCATGGCTTGTAGGAGCGAACGCCTGGAATTCTGCGGCGGGCGGCGACACAGATTCCTTGGCAGAAACGCCTTCAGGTGACATGGCAGCAGCCAGATGCTGCTCAGCCTGATTCAAAGTTTCTTCGGCCGATGGCGTGGCGTAGGGCCAGAATTCGTGAGCAGAAGGAACATCATCATCGTGAGATGTATTCCGCAAATGCTGAACATCACCGGGACCAAGCGGTTCATCTGACACGATGTCCGAACGGTTCTTCGCTTCGTGATCCCGCGCCGTTCGAAGCATCGCTTCGACTTCATCCGCACTCATCGGCCTTGGGAAGGGGTCACTCACGAGAAACACTTTCGACACCGGGAATTCGAACAGATCCAGTCGGGGTATACGATGCGATTACAAATTCGTCAATTCAGGTTACGAACGAGTGATTTCGGATGCCCCGAAAGCCGCTGACACTACGAAGTTTTCAAAATCTCCTTCACAACGCGGCCGGAAACGTCGGTCAGGCGGAAATCGCGGCCATTGTAGCGGTACGTCAGCTTTTCGTGATTCAATCCCAGCGTGTGCAGGACCGTGGCATGGATATCGTTCACACTGACGCGATCGATCAACGCCTTGTGACCAATCTCGTCGGTTTCGCCGTACAATGTGCCACCCTTGATTCCTCCCCCGGCAAACCAGCAGGTGAACGCATGCGGATTGTGATCGCGGCCGGTCCCTCCCTTTTGAACTAGGGGTAAACGCCCGAACTCGCCACCCCAGATCACCAGGGTTTCATCGAGCATGCCGCGTTCGGCGAGGTCTGTCAGGAGCGCAGCGATGGGTTGATCGGTTTCCTGGGCAAACCCGGTATGGTTCGCTCCAATGTTTGCATGACCATCCCAGCTTCGTTCATTTTCCATACCTCCCGAATAGATCTGCACGAACCGGACGCCGCGTTCTACCATCCGCCGAGCGATCAGGCATTGCTTCGAAAAATGGGTACATTTCGGGTTATCCAGACCATAGAGCTTCTGCGTCTCTGCGGATTCCTTGCTCAGATCCAAGGCTTCAGGAGCGGCCATCTGCATACGGTAAGCGAGTTCGAACGACTCGATCCGCGCAGCGAGTTCCGACTCGGCGGCATGCTGTTCCAGATGCGTCCGATTCAAACGAGCGAGCAGATCGAGTTGTGAACGCTGCTGCGGTTCCGTCAAATCGCGGGATCGATTCAAATTTTCAATCGGATCCCCCTGCGGCTTTAACGCTGTTCCCTGGAAGATGCTGGGAAGATAACCCGCTCCCCAGTTCTGAGCGTGGCCCTTGGGAATTCCCCGTCCGAGTGTATCGTACATCACCATGAACGACGGCAGGTTCTGGCTTTCGCTCCCCAGTCCGTACGTCACCCAAGCCCCGACACAGGGGCTCCCTTGTCGAGCGGAACCCGTGTTGATTCGGAACAGAGCAGGCGAATGGTTGTTGGAGTCGGTCCAGCACGAATAGACGAAGGCCATCTTGTCGACATGTTTGGCCATCTGCGGGAAGATTTCGCTGACCCATGCTCCCGATTCGCCGTGTTGAGCGAACTTGAACGGCGACTTCATCAGCGGACCACCCTGACCGGCAAAGAATCCGGTCGTCTGATCGAATCCCGCCAGTTCCTTTCCGTCCCGCTTTTCCAATTCGGGTTTGTAGTCCCACGTGTCGACCTGCGAGGGTCCACCGTTCATGAACAACCAGATCACGGACTTCGCCTTGCCGGGAAAATGTCCCGGATGAGGTGCCAATGGATTCAGACTGGATGTCGTCGCAGCAGAAAGCCGTCCTTCCTGAGACAGCAGACCTGCCAGCGCCAAAGAGCCAAACCCGTTTCCCGCCTGCTTCAAAAAGTTGCGGCGCGAACCAAACTCGGGGGTCGGTGTTCCGAAAATGCCTGGAAATGTCATGTTGAAGAACTCCAATGAGGCAAAGATCTCTTATGGTTGGTCTTGAATCACGGTTGCCATGGTGGTCACTCCGCGTAGATGAATTCATTCAGGCAGAACAACACCTGGCAAAAGTCAACCAGAGCCCGGTTCATTCCCGACTTTGTATCACCCGGTGAATATGACGCGGCCTGTTGCGACAAGAATTCCACCGCACCCGCCAGTTCTTCGGCCGACGGTTGGCGACCAACTGCCGACAGATAACCCAGACGCACAGCATCCGGCGGTGACTTGGCAGCATCCCCCTGCAATCGGGCCGCAAACTGGCGCGATGCTTCGCGAATCTGTGGATTATTCATGAGGAGCAATGCCTGGGGAGCAATCGTCGTTTGGGGACGGTCGGCCACCGGAGTCGTTCCATCAGGAGCATCGAATACCGTCATCGAAGGCATCAATTGACTCCGCTTGACAGTGAAATACAGGCTGCGGCGACGATGCCCTTCATCCAGCTTCCCTGGCCCGTACAGGCGATCATCCAACTGGCCACTCACTTCCAGCACGGCATCGCGAATCGCTTCCGCTTCCAGTCGACGTCTTGGTCGATGCCAGTACAGGCGGTTTTCGCGATCGATGGAGGCTCGGCGTTCGTCGGTGTCGCACGATTGCCGATAGACGGCGCTCGTCAGGATCAAGCGGTGGATCGACTTCAAGTCCCACTGATGGCGGATCAACTCGCCCGCCAGGTAATCGAGCAATTCCGGATGCGTTGGCAGTTCACCACGCGTACCGAAGTCTGACGGGGTCGCGACAATTCCCTGTCCGAGATGATGTTGCCAGAGCCGATTGACGATGACCCGAGCGAGCAAATTGCCGGCCCCCGCTTCTCGGTCCAGTATCCAGTTCGACAGCGAAACTCGCTGGAACGACGTTCTCCAACCTGCGGGAGGTGTCGTCTGAAATAACTGTGGCGCATCGGCATTGGACATCAAGACCTGCAGGAACCCTTGATTCGCCACGGCTTCCTTCTGATTCGGTTCGCCGCGTCGCAGGAAATGCGTTTCCTTCAGGAACTCGGACTCAGCCTGAGTATGCAACTTAACCGGTGGCAGCCCTTCCGTCGCAACCAACACCTTTTGCAACATCGGCTTGGGTGCCTCAGCGGCATGTGTGGCGCGGCGTTCTTCGAGTTTTCGCCAGCCCTCATCTTGTGGTTTATACCAGTCGAAAGCTCGCTTCTTTTCTTCAGCCGTCAGTTTGTCGAACGGCTTCGACAAGACCGTCAGTAATACTTCGTCGAGGGCTCCGCCGCTGACGACAGGAGCATCAGCCTGTTGCGAGATCGACAGGCGTGGTCGCCCGATCGAATGTTGAGTGTTGTTATTGAATTTCAGAGTGACGGTTACCACCGTTCCGGCTTCGAATCCAAACGGTTCGGCTACGCCAAATACAGCGGCGTGATCCTTGCCGAATTCCGGGTCGACAGCCCAGGCCGATTGAGTGTTATCATCAATCGCAGCGGCGACTGGCAGCCCCTTTTGCTCAAACGTCGCGCGAGCGGTCGTCAGCTTGACTGGCCTGGATGTCTCGTTCGCACCACCGACTGGACGGATCGTGACGTAGAACTCTGACAGTGCAAAATTCCCATTCCCGGCACGGCCCGGACCAGAACGAGTAAACGACGGATGAGCGAGGGCTTCCAGTCGAATCGATCGGATATCGCGCAGTCCTGTTTCAAAGCTGATGGTCCAATGGTCGTTGGCCGGATTCGTTCCCGCAGCCAGCCAGGACGAATCGGGCTGTTGAGTAAACGTCGCTCCGCCATGAGATTTGAACTGGATCCCGGCTGGAATCATCCAGGGAGAATCGGATGTCTTTTCTGGTGTTGCGGCGCGTTTGGCCTGCCATTCGGCAAACCGTGCAGGCAACTGCGTCAGCTCATAGTCACGAACAGCTTGATCGAACGGTGTCTGTCGTTTTTCGAATTCGGTCCGGGCTCGCTGGAAACCTTCCGGGTCGAAGTCGAGTTCCACTTCGCTGCGGATCGTCGTCGTGAATGTCGAGAGCAACCGATAATAATCGGCCTGTGGAATCGGGTCGAACTTGTGATCGTGACACCGGGCACAACCGATCGACAACCCGAGCATCGATGTGCCGACCGTGTTCAGCATGTCATCCATCTCGTCGTAGCGATGCTTTTCCACTTCGTTTTTGGTGATCTGAGTCGAGTGGACCCCTGCAGCGAGATAGCCGGTCGCCATCATCGCCTGGCGATCGTTCGGAGCGAGTTCATCACCCGCCAGTTGCCAGCGCACGAATTGATCATAGGGCATCCCCTGATTCAGTGCCTGGACAACAAAATCACGGTAGTGAAAGGCGGAGGGGCGATCATAGTCATGTTCAAACCCGTGGCTTTCCGCGAATCGAGCCAGATCAAGCCAGAATCGCCCCCAGCGTTCTCCATAGTGTGGATCGGCAAGTAATTGTTCGATCATTCTTTCATACGCGTCGGGACGAGAATCGTTCTCAAACGCGCTGACTTCCGCCGCCGAAGGTGGCAGGCCCGTGATGTCGAAATAAACCCGGCGAATCAATGCGGCTCTACCAATGGATTGATTCGGATGCAACTTCGCCTCGTTCAGTTTGGCGAGAATAAACCGGTCAATCGGCGACTGACACCAGCCATTGGCGTCGGCCGGAGCAGGCGGGGCGACTCGTTTCAGCGGTTGAAATGACCAGAACGATTTGGAATCTGGATTCACCTTTCGCTCAGTCCACTTTTTCGTCTCTAGCTTACGAGCCACCAGCGGTTCATCGTAAGGAGCCCCCAGATCAATCCAGTTCACAACAGCCGAGATCTCACGCTCAGACAGCTTGGGCTCGTCCTTGGGCATGTGAGGTTCCTGCTGATGCCGGATCAAGCGGGTGAGCAGACTTTTGTCGCCCCGTCCGATCACTGCCGCGGGACCTCGCTCGCCCCCCTTGAGCAAGCCTTCTTGCGTGGCCAGATCGAGCTTTCCTTCGGACGTATCACCGCCGTGACAGGAAACACATTTGTCCTTCAGAATCTTTCGCACGTCCGTACGAAACAGTTCCAGACCTTTGGTCCGCTTGGCAGCGTGTTCAGGATCAACAGTTGTTGCAGGTTGTCCCATCGCCAACGAGGAAACAGTCAAGCTGATCAAACACGCGAAGAAGTTCGAAATTCGCAGCATGGGAATCCGATATCAATTCGAAGAGATTTCCGTGAAACAATCAACAGGATTCTATTCGAACGACGGGACCGCTTCCAAGGGGACTGTCGATTCCCATTGCCGAGGGAATGACTTTCGAACCCGGCAGAGCGAGGTTTCAGGACTCGATGAATCGCCGCAGTACGGCATTCACAGCCTGCGGCTGTTCCATCGGGGCCATATGTCCGGCATCTGCGATGAGTGCAAATTCGGCGTCGGGGATCAACTCGGCAAACGACTTCATTTCGCTGGCTGGCGAAATGGCATCATGTTCCCCGCACAAGACCAGCGTCGGCAGATCGAGTGTTGGCAGCCATCCGGTCACATCGGGACGGACAGCCATCCCGCGATGAGCTGCCGCAATCGCGACAGGATTTGACGTCATCACCATTTGTCGAACACTGGCGACAATGGCTGGGCAGCGATCAGAACTGCACTGTGCGAACAGCTTCGGCATCATCGCCCAGGCGACCGGTTCAGGACCTTCCCGCAAAACGATATCAGCCATCTTCAGTCGATTTGCTGCGGCCTCAGGAGAATCGGCGGCCGCTCGAGTATCGCAGACAATCAGTTTGGAAAGTCGATTTCGATGGCGCTGAGCGAATTGCCAGGCAATGTACCCTCCCATCGAAAGACCGCAGAAGATGACAGGGCCTTCGACAGCGAGAGCATCCAGCAACTCGGCAAGATCGTCTGCAAACTGTTCCATGGAAACGGAATAGAGTGCTCCGTCGGTCCCCCCAAATCCGCGCAGATCAGGAGCAATCACACGATGAGTTCTGGAAAACTCTTCGATCTGTGCCTGCCACATCGAGTGGTTCAATGGGAAGCCGTGTACGAACAGAATGACCGGACCGAGCCCTTCGTCGGCGACTCGAAATTGCACTCCATTCACTTGGATATCACGTAGCATCCGCTGGAACCCAGAATGAGTGAATCACGAGCATGCAGGCACCAACCACCAGGTAAATGTCCGCGCAGTTGAACGTCGCCCAGTGGAACGAGTCGTTAAAGAACCAGAAGTCCAAAAAGTCACGCACGGCGTAAACAATCGCTCCCTTGTCATCCTGATACCGATGCAAGCCGAGTCGATCGAAGAGATTTCCGAGAGTTCCTGCCAGCAACAGTCCTGTCACGACCGTCAGCCATCGTGATGCAATCGCCTGCCGGTTCCATAAGAAATAGGCAATCGCCGCGATGGCGACAAAACTGAGTGATGCGAATAGCCAGGTCTGGCCTTGGCCCATCCCCCACAATGCCCCGTGATTGAATGTCGTTGCCAGCTCAAACCGGATGGATACGCCAGCAATCTGGCCCTTCCAGACAGGTGTCACACCGGGATAACCGATCTGTGCGAAGACCTCCTGCTTCGTCCACAAGTCCCAGCCGAGTCCAACAATGGCGAGTGCCACAACCACCAACAGGCGAATTGCCGGGGGCCGGGACGGTACGGACGTCCCCGAGCTCGCTCCTGATGGGGAGGGAGTGGAACTACCAGTGGTGTCTGTGACGACTTCAGACTCTAGGCGTTCTCTTCGCGCTTCCGTTCGCATTCGACGCAATTCCTGGCGTACGGAATGACCCGTAGCCGCGCCTTAGGGATCAGGGATTTCGAGATGGCACGACCGGCTTCCTTGCAGCCGGTACAAATCCCATAAGATTCGTCTTCAATACGGTGTAACGCCTCTTCGATCTCGTCGAGAACTTCCTGTTCATTTTCAACGCGACGCAGGGCGAAATCCTGTTCGTAAGTTTCTGTTCCCAACTCTGCCAGGTGTGTCGGCGATTTCGACTCCGAACCACTTTCGTTGTGATTCAACGCCTCGTCCGTCAGGTGTTTGACATCTCCACGAATGCGTGCCCGCAGAGTCAGCAGGTGTCGCTTGAACTCTTCCAACTCAGTTTTCTTCAGCATCGGCAGAACTTTCAGAGAGCGGCTGGACAGACTGGACTTTGGGAGGAAGGCACCGGAGGGAACAAGGAATTATGGGATCGGCGAGCCACTTCGGTCAAGCCTGTGGTTTTTCGCCACAAAACCCATTCCACAAGTGAATACAGAGAAATAACTTGCAGCAATCGCCAGGCAGCCACTCTGATGGATCATTATCCTCAATCAGCAGGACATTCATTTTTCGGATGTCGGCCGTGCGTCTTCGAAGTGAACGTATTTGTCGCGCTTGCGATGAGGAAAATTCACGTCAGCCAACCTTTGAGGCGGGCGATCTCTCGCAACACGACAGCAAAGTATGCCGCCGGCACTGACGTTGTCACGAACAGGAGTATGAAGATCCCCTGACGGAACCGCAGACCGACAATGAAACAGGCCAGCAAACCCAGAATGCAGGCCTGAGTTCCAATGACGATCACCAGCGATTCAACCATGCTGCGCGGCAGGATTTCGGTCAGCACAGCGGAGCACCAGGCGATGATGCACAAACGAGTCACAAACGTCGCGACCCAGCCCTGCTTTGGGGGTGCAGACGGTTTCGGGTCGCCCATCGTGATGAATGCCTGTCTCTCGAAACAGTGACTCTGTCAGATATTACGTTTACGGTTGATGTTGCGTGACTGGGGTCGGAGCGATTGCAGCAAACTGATGAATGAGATCATGTCAAACCCACGGCATTGTCGCAATTGTCGGTCTCTTATGGGCTGTCAACTTGAACAAAGCACAGGGCTTCAGTCAAAGGGGTTGGCGTTGGACAGGTCACATTAAAGGGTTCAAATATTTCGATTTCGCAGCTTCCGGCCATTTGAATTCGCTCACGGCCGAATGAATTCAATTCTCACCTCAGCGATCTCTGCGCCCTCTGCGTTTCAAAAAGCAAATCGGTAGAAACGCGGAGGGCGCAGAGATCGCTGAGGTGACGCGGGAGGTCATGGGTCGCCGAGTGACAAGAATCATTCAAAGGCGAGGGGGCGAGGCTGCACTGGCGTTTTGCGAAGGAACGCGAGGAGAATCGCACACTTGAAGAGGAGACCTTCGGTCGGGCGTTTCGGCGGGGTCGGGAGACCCGCGCCGAACATCGCTCGATAGACTCGCGCCGAACGGACTGCACCGATCGGGCTGCGCCGAAACTTCAGCTCTTGGAATAGGTGTCGAAAACTCGAACCTTGTCCCAGGTTGGCTTGTTTTCTTCGATAAACTTCAGGTGGTCAGGTGCCGTCTGGTATGTGTCGTGATCCTTCTTCGATTTGAAGATCACATGCAGACCGACGTGGAAATCGCGGACGTTGACCGGTCGATCCAGCTCTGAAACGAGTGGCCCGGCAGCGAAGAAGACGACGCCCGGATGATTCTTCAGATACTTAAAGCAGGCATCGGTCAGCTTTTGAGTATTTTCTGGTGTTCCGTCCTTCAACGTGAAGTAGACATTGTGGACCAGCATTGGTCCCTTGGCTTCATCGCCCATCGAAGTAGTTCCCTGCGTAAGATTAATCGTCAGTCCCAAAACTGCTGACAGCAACAGGCCGGCAGCGATCGCGGTTCGCGAATTCATCATGTCCCAGTCTCCTGATTCTTGCCACTCAAACCCACATCCCTTGGGCCAAAGGTTCGCGATTTCGGGCCGTCACGCATCACTGGCCACCATCGCTTTTCGAACCGGAAACTTCCGATCCGGGTCGATACTATAAGCGACATGAAACCGAAAACGAAGCCTGCCCGAATCGCACTCCTCTTTGAATACGCCACGCTGAATGGGGGCGAGCGATCGATGCTGGCATGCCTCGACTGGCTGCGGACTCAGACTGCAGACTTCGAGTTTGTGGCGATCGCTCCCGGTGAAGGTCGACTGTCCGAATCTCTCGCGTCGCGAGACATCCGCGTGATCCCCTGGACGCCCGCCAATGGTGACGTAGCTTTGATCGAGGCCATCGGTCTCGCGGATCCCGTTCTGCTCCATGCCAACAGCCTGGCGATGGGACGACTGACGGGACGTCTGGCGTGCCAATTGGCAATTCCGACGACCGCGCATCTGCGCGACATCCTGCACCTCAGCAATGCAGCCATGGCTGATCTCAACCGCAATCAACGACTGATCGCCGTCTCACAGGCGACTCGCGATCACCATGCCGGTCGGGGTCTCGATCACGAAAGGATTGCCGTCGTGCGAAACGGGTTGGATCTGGAGCAGTTTCGACCCCGATCTCCTGAAGGCTGGTTGCACCGTGAATTGCAATTGCCTGCTCATTCACGTCTGATCGCCATGATCGGACAGATTGGACTGCGCAAGGGACAGGACACCTTGGCAGCAGCGGCACCTGCAATTGTCCGCGCCGTTCCCGATGTTCATTTTCTGCTGATCGGCGAACGTTCGTCGACCAAGGCGGAAAGCATCGCGTTCGAACAGTCCATTACGGATCAGTTTACTGAACAGGGGCTCGCTCCTCACCTGCATCGACTGGGATATCGAGCGGACATTGCGACGCTACTGAATGAGATTCAACTCGTCGTTCATCCGGCAAACCAGGAACCGTTTGGCCGCGTCCTGCTGGAAGCGGCCGCGTGTGGGGTCCCGGTTGTGGCAACAGATGTCGGGGGAACATCCGAAATCGTGGTCGATCCCGTCACCGGTCGCCTCGTTCCCCCGCGCGATCCGGAACTGCTGGCCCGAGCAGTCATTGATCTCCTGCAGGACGCCGACTGCAGGCAAACCATGAGTCTTGCTGCCCGTCAACGTGCACTGACCGAATTCAGCGTCGATCGCGCCGCCACGCAGCTTTTAGAACACTGGAAAAATGTCCTTGAAAACTGGCAGGCTGCTACGTGTCCGTCTTGACGCCCGGTCCGACGTAATGCTGCCCAAATCGATTCGCCAGGAATTCAGGAAATGCCACCTGTTCCTGACGGACGAAACCGGTGGCAGGAAGTTTTCCACCGACATGTAGATCAAGGGCAGCACAGATCGCCGCTGCGGTTGTGATCTGGATCGCGCTCCAGACTTCGTCACCATGAGTCTGGTGGTAGACCTTTCTCGCATCCCACAACTGAACCCGCTCGCCGTCTCGCATGCCCGTCGCTGTACAGAAGATGATCACCACATCCTGCAACGTTCGTGGCAATGCATTTTCCAGAATCTCTTTGAGTAATCCGCGCTGCTCTCGCAACCGCAACTCATCCAGCAGAAACAGCATCCGGTCACGGTGTCCCACATATCGGACTGTCTTGTAGTTCAGCTCGCGGACCTGATCCTGATAGGTCTCGCAGAGTGTTCCGAGTCCACCCGATGTCGAAAAGGCTTCATATTCGACACCATCAATCGAAAGATGCTCTAAACCTTCCAGCGGCCAGACATCCTGACGCTTGCCTTGATGGATCACGTCGCAGGGATTGCAGTATTCGTTGATCAATCCATCCGTTGACCACGTCAGATTGTACTTCAACGAATTGGTGGGAAACTCTGGAAGAGCACCGACTCGCAGCAGCAGCGAATCGAGCGAATCGAAGCGTTGTGCCAGATGATTGGCCACGATTCCGACGAAGCCAGGAGCCAGGCCACATTGTGGCATAAAGATCTGGCCCGGTCGGGCCTGCTGAGCCAGCGAACGAACGGTGGCCGTCGTTTCGACATCTTCGGTCAGATCAAAATAGCTGATCCCCGCCTGCAGAGCCGCTCTGGCGACGGCTGGATTCAGACTGAACGTCAATGCCGAGATCACCGCATGCATCCCGCTCATCGCACTGGCAAGTTGCTCGGGACTGGATGCGTCGACCAGAACGGTCTCGACCCCCAGTCGCTTCTTAAGGCGATCCAGGGCCTCGGCATTCGTATCGCCGATCCGGACCTGGTAATCGCCCGACTGTGTCAGCAACATGGCGATCATGCGTCCGATCGTACCGGCCCCCAGCAACAAGACGTTGGTCATGATTTCCCTTACATGTCGACTCGTCAAACTCGGCTGAAGAGACAATAATTCTGACGATGGATGATCAGCGATGCTTGAATTGGGAATTTCCCGCTGCCCGAAGACCGTTGAAGGCTGATATGCAGGAGTCCCGTTTTGGACATCGCCAATTATAGGCATCAAAGGAGTTTGTGAAATGCCAGCCGCGCCCAATTCAACCAACGATCTCTTGGCCGCATTGACGGAATTCACATGGACCCCGCAGCCAGCGACTGCGCAACTGATCCAGCGGCTTCTGAACGAGTCCCTGGCAGGATGTTCGTTTGCGGCAGAATTGTCTCAGCGCATGCTGAACGAAACGGGGACGCGACTGGTCGACTGGCTCGATCACTTCGGACTACCCGATGACGATCCTGTCCTTCTGGAATTGAGCGACGTCGGCTACATTCGCGCGGATCGAGCATCAGGGACAGTCGTCTGGGAACACCATCAGGGACTCTTTCCCCGGATTCGTGTCCATGACGGCGTTTCCCGGCAACTCGCGATCAAGGTCGAGTCGGTCGTCGATTTTCTTGGGGCACACGGCCTGACGGGCATCGTCGTTGAAGGCCCTCCACTGGCATCCCTGCGAGAAGCGACGGTTGCTCGCGAAAAC